>Ga0079226_10001021_pt1 | contig 21144 bp, 20 predicted proteins | sample Poulit2014_FD_76345 | JGI IMG/M metagenome (GOLD analysis project Ga0079226, IMG submission 76345) | Agricultural soil microbial communities from Georgia to study Nitrogen management - Poultry litter 2014 | ecosystem: Environmental > Terrestrial > Soil > Agricultural land | place: USA: Georgia... | reverse complement strand
GTTCGGCCAGATACCCAATATCAATTTGGAGAATTTCGTACTTTCTTAGCCGTATTGCTCTTATTAACTCTTCTATTTAGTTTTTTATTGGTTTTAATGAGTACGAGGTTTATTGTTCGTCCTATTAAAAAGATGACAGAAGCAACGAAAAAAATAGCTGCTGGAAATTATCATCTTAAATTAAATGTTAATCGAAGTGATGAAATTGGTAGATTAGCACGTGATTTTTCCCAAATGAGTAATAGTTTGGCACAAACAGAAGAAAAACGTCAGGAGTTTGTTTCGAATGTTTCGCATGAAATTCAATCTCCCTTGACCTCCATTCAAGGGTTCTCACAAGCATTACGTGAGGAAGACCTTCCTGATGAGATGAAAGACCGTTATTTATCGATTATTGAAAATGAGAGTAAACGGCTTTCAGGTTTAAGTAAGCAGCTGCTTACCTTATCGTCTTTAGATCGAGAAGAAGAAGTTGAAAAAGCTACTGTAGATGTTTCCAGCCAATTAAAAGAGGCCGTTTCGATTACAGAGTGGCAATGGAGAAACAAAGATATTGCCGTTGAGCTGGATATCGTAGAGGGTAAAGTAATTGGAGATGCAAGATTGCTCCAACAAGTATGGATGAACTTAATTACCAATGCAATTCGTTATACCAATCAAGGTGACACGATAACGATTCAGCTTACGGACGAAAAAGAAAATATCAAAGTATTTGTGAAAGATACAGGTATTGGCATCACTGAAGAACAGATACCTCATCTTTTTGAACGATTTTATAAGGCAGATAAAGCACGAACACGAACAGAGGATAGTACGGGATTAGGTCTTTCTATTGTTAAAAAGATTATCGAATTACATCATGGGACAATTATGGTAGAGAGCGAGATTGGGGAAGGATCTACATTTCAAGTGATTTTACCTAAATCATAATATTGGTTAAAAAGGAAAAACCTAATCATCTTAATCCCTTTTTTTATTATATTTTATAAGATTTTCTGATATGATAATAGATAGTTTAATCTTCAGAAAATTTCAGGGTGTGTTAATGAGAACAGGTAAATTTACAATGAGGGGGATTATGATGATTAAGTTTCCAAAACCAACAGTTGAACAGTTTTTCCGTACGTATGCGATTACTCATTTTACAGTAAGTGAAGAAGAAGAAAAGCTTGTATTTAATACAAATTTAAATGGAAAAATGAATCTTTGGGCAATGGATTTGCCAAATACGTTTCCATATTTATTTGCTCATCGAGATGAGTCTTCAAACTTTATTAAATTTGACCCAGAAAATCGTTATGTACTAGCGGGATTTGATAAAGATGGAGATGAAAACTATCAGATCTATGCCATTTCACCACATGGTGGCTTGCCTCAGCCGTTCATCACAGGTGGACCGGAAGAAAAATATTTTTTCAGTCATTTAAGTAAAGATGGGAAGCGAATTTATTATATGACATCTGAAGGAAACCCATCTTTTTTAAATGCTCGGGTTCGTCATCTGGATGATGGTTCCGATACGCTGATTAATGAAGGGGAGCTATCACCTACTTTGTTAGCAGCAGTATCTGAGGATGAAAAATCCTTTGTGTTTTCAAGAAGTTTTGCCAACACATATGTAACTTCTCATGTGAAAATCGGAGAGGAAAAGTACCCTCTTACACCAGATCCTGAGAAAGTGCATGTAACATTTGATCCTGTGTTTACTGATAACAAAACGGTTTATTTCATCACAGACTATGAAAGTGATGATGCATATGTTGCTAAGTTTGATATAGAGAAGAAGGAATTTTCTGAGGTCGTGGCTGTTGAAGGTGAAAGTATAGATACGCTGGAATGGGATAAAACAAATCAAGCCCTTTATTTCGTAACGACGAAAGGGGTAACAGATGTACTTTACCGTTATGATTTAGCTTCTGAGCAGCTTCAAGAGCTAACGATGCCGATTGATACGCTTACTCAACTGCATATTGCAAAGTCAGGGAATCTTTATATTTTAGGAACAGGGGCAGTGACGCCTCCGAATATTTTTAAATCAACGGATGCTTCTGAGTGGGAACAATTGACGAATAGCCAAGTGCTTGGTGTGAGCCAGGACGAAATGGTTGATCCAGATGTAATCACTTATGAATCCTTTGATGGAATGAAAATCGAAGCGTTATTATTTAAAGCAAAACCTGAAAACGATAATGGGCATACCATTTTTTGGCCACATGGCGGTCCCCAAGCAGCCGAGAGAAAAAGTTTCCGTGCCATGTTCCAAAGCTTCTTAAATCGTGGATATTCGATATTTGCACCAAATTTCCGTGGAAGTACGGGATATGGCTCTGAATTTGTGAAGCTTGTCGAACAAGATTGGGGATATGGCCCTCGTCTTGATTGTGTCGCTGGTATTGAATGGTTATTTGAAAATAAGATCACGAATCGGGAAAAATTATTCCTTGTAGGTGGAAGCTATGGAGGATACATGGCTCTCTTGCTTCATGGTCGTCATCCAGAATACTTTAAAGCGGTTGTCGATATTTTCGGTCCGTCCGATTTATTTACTTTTGTCAATTCGGTTCCACCACATTGGAAGCCAATTATGGAACGTTGGTTAGGGGATCCTGAACGAGATAAGGAGCGTTTCATTAAAGATTCACCAGTCACTTATTTAGACGGAATGACGAAGCCCATGCTCGTTATCCAAGGTGCAAAAGACCCGCGAGTCGTGAAGGAAGAATCCGACCAAATCGTTGCCAAGCTTAAAGAGGAAGGTCGCGATGTAGAGTACCTTGTTCTTGAGGATGAAGGACACGGATTTTCAAAAAAAGAGAATGAAATTAAAGTATATCAAATGATGTTAGATTTTCTGCAAAAACATCAAGGATAAAACATAAAAAAGTGCATGGATCCATTATCCATGCACTTTTTTATGATGAAGAGTAGGTATGTAAAGGGAGGAAGACTCTCTGTACCGCAAAGGTGCTAAGTATAATAGCTTTACAAATTTTAGTTATTTAAGTATACTAACTTATGTAAAGTAAGTATTGAAGATGAGGTATTCCCTTTGAAAATACATAGAAGAGAGGAAAATTTTAAATGGCAAGTCATGATAAAGGCAACACTTATGTTGGAGAAGTAACGTTAAAAGTACAAGATTTAGATCGAGTGTTAACTTTTTATAAAGAGATAATTGGTTTTCAAGTACTGGAAGAAACAGAAGGAAAAGTGAAACTAACAGCTGATGGGAAAACATCCTTACTATCACTTGAACAACTTGATAATATACAGGCAAAACAGCAGCGCACTGCAGGATTGTATCATTTTGCATTGCTTTTACCGAACCGTTCTGATTTAGCAAAGGTACTTATCCATCTGGCAAAAAGTGATGTGCAATTAGGAGCAAGTGATCATTCAGTGAGTGAAGCACTTTATTTATCAGATCCAGAGGGAAATGGAATTGAAATCTATTCTGATCGTCCGGAAGATACATGGACGTGGAAGAATGGTGAAGTAGGAATGGTGACAGAACCGCTGGATGCCGAAAATCTAGTCCAGGAAGCAAAGGGCGAGTCTTGGGATGGATTACCGGCTGGAACGGTGATGGGACATATTCATTTACATGTATCCAACCTTCAAAAAACAGAAGAGTTTTATCGTGATGGGCTTGGATTTGAGGCTGTCCTACAATTTGGAAGTCAAGCATTATTTATGTCTACAGGAAAGTACCATCATCATATTGGCTTGAACACATGGGCTGGGGCTGGAGTTCCTGAATTATCTGAAAATAGTCCAGGGTTAAAACAATTTATACTAGAATATCCAAATGAAGAAAAAAGGAATCAAGCGGTTGAAAACTTAAGAAATATTGGTGCTCACGTACAAGAAGAAAGTGGTATTATTCGTACGACAGACCCTTCCGGTAATGTTATTCAACTTAATGTACAATCTGTTTAATGTAAAAGGAAGTTAAATCCTCTCTAACCGTAAGGAAGGGGGGATTTTAAAATTAACAAATATTATTAAACAATATGACTTGACCATAACCATTAGTGGTTGCTATAGCTTTTGCCGCCTTCTTTATACATATCCTCCGCCTTACTCTATTTTGAAATATATCCTACTTATTCCTAAAACGTCCTTTGTTTATTTTATCCATCCCATACCTTAAATTTATAGAAAGGTTTTTAAAAATACTTCAAGTAAGATAAAATGCTAGAGGAGAAGTCATTATTAATACAAAGGAGTTTAATCGTATGGATATTCCTATTTTATATGAAGATAATCATCTATTGGTGGTAGAGAAGCCAGTGAACATTCCTGTTCAAGCAGATAAATCAGGGGATCAGGATTTATTAACGATATTAAAGCAAGATATAAAAGTGCGCTATAACAAGCCAGGCAATGTCTATTTAGGTCTAGTTCATCGTTTAGACAGACCAGTTGGTGGTGTGATGGTATTTGCTAAAACGTCCAAAGCAGCCTCAAGACTGTCTGATGTAATTCGAAGACAAGCGTTGGAAAGACATTATCTAACGGTGGTGAGAGGAAAACCAAAGAAAAGACAAGCAAAGTTAGAGCATAATTTAGTGAAAGATACTCGTGAAAATATTGTCCACGTCGTTTCAGCAAAGGATAAACGTGGCAAAAGAGCTAAGCTTGAATATGAAGTGGAAAAACAAGTGAATGGTCTCAGTTTATTAGCTGTTAAACTTCATACTGGACGACCACACCAGATTCGCGTCCAATTATCAGAAGAAGAGATGCCAATTTACGGTGACCAAAAATATGGACGTCACGTTAATAAGCCAGGGCAGCAAATCGCCTTGTGGGCAAACAAAATAAGCTTTAAGCATCCGACGAAGGATGAGATCGTTGAAGTAAAATGCCAACCTCCAAATAAATATCCTTGGACGATTTAAAATAGTTGTTTAGATTTGTATTATAAGAAAATGAAATGAATAAATTTTATGATGATAATAGATCGGTTTTTGGTCAAGGCTATTGACCAATCCGGTCTATAGTGGATTGGTTTGGTTTAGGATAGGTAAATTATCACCATTCTTCCATATCGCTCAACTTCTAATTGAGGATATGGAATGGATAAATTAGTGTCAGCTTTATTTTGTAATAAATAAGGCACCTTTTCATATGAAAAGGTGCCATGTTAGGTTAATAGGAACGATGTTTTGTCATTATACTCTCGGTAAATGTTTCACTTTGATCCTTTAATCCCAATTTCTGTAAGCCGTGTTGTAGAGGTTTTGCTGTGAGCTGGTAGGTACCTATAGATATTAAAACAGATGCTGAACCATATAGGAAACCGGCAATTACATCGGTTGGAAAATGCACTCCAAGATAAATTCTCGTAATTAGAATAAAGCTAATCAATCCAAGGGTGAGAAATCCTATGAAAACTTTCTTCCAAACCGCGCGGACAAGAAGAATAAGCGCCAATCCTAATAATCCATAAAAAATAGTAGTCGCCGTAGCATGCCCACTTGGAAAGCTTTCCCCCGTTTTTTCTATTAATTGCATGAAATCGGGACGTGTTCGATCAAATATTTTTTTAAGAACTTTGCCGATAATAGCTGCACAAAAAAGAATCGTTCCACCAAACCAGAGACCTGCAGCATACCATTTTTTAGTGAAAAGAATAATGGCTAAAATAATCGTTAACACAATGACCAGTCGAATATTACCAACCTCCGTCATCAGTGCTAAGATGGTCGTTTTCGTTTCTGTAACATTCGATTGAATCATTTCAATGATCGACATGTCTAAGGAATGTACCCAGCTGCTTTCAAAGTAAACTCCCCAGCTAACGATTCCAAATAGGATTAAAAAGATAAAACCTATTAAAATAAAACCTTTAGCTGATTGCGATTTTACCTTCATTCATTAACCTTCTTTCTTCATACCAATTTAAAAGTTAAAAATTATTGTATCAGTATTCACATATAAAAAATAGTTTTTTCATTAAATAAGTTTATCAAAACGAATTCGTTTATGAAGGAAGTATACAATCGGCATTCCAATTGCCATGACAACAAATTCTCCGATGGCTGATGTGATCCATGATAGGAAAAATGGTAATTGTAAAGCTAGATTTAACTCCCAAGCAATAAAGAACATATTAAATGAAAAAATGAGCGTGTTGAGTGACATGTGAACCCATATATTTTTAACAACCTTTCCAACGGCCATGGAAACTAAAAGGGATACTGCCGTCATGCCAACACCAAAAACAAGATCATATATTCCTAATGGTGACATAAATAAATTAGCGATAAAAACACCTAACACAATTCCGATGAAGTACTTTTTATTAAATACAATTAAGTGATTAAATAATTCGGATACTCGGAATTGGATATTGGTGAATCCAAATGGTTGTATAAGAGCAGATACTGCAATATACAAGGCCGCTAACAATCCGTTAATAACTAGTGTTCTTACTTTCATATTCAATTCTCTCCTTAGTTTTTTTTCGTGGGATGGTTTCGAACCACGTAGATATAGTATCAAACCATTTAAGTATAAAGCTTTTTTAGTAAAAATCAATAGGGGGATCAAACTAATTGCTCGACAAATCTATTTTCTTATCGTTAAACTAAGAAGTTGAAATAAATGAAGTGAGGTGAAAGGATTGGCAAAAAATCATTGGGATCAAAGGTTCAGTGAAGAAGAATATGTTTATGGAAAGGAACCAAATGAATTTATTAAATCAAAAGGTTCCTTATTAAATAAAGGTAAGACCCTAGCTTTAGCAGAAGGTGAGGGACGTAACGCCGTTTATTTAGCAACGCTAGAGCATGACGTTACAACATGGGACTTTTCAAAAGAAGGTTTGAAGAAAACGAAGCAACTTGCAGCAGAGAAAGGCGTTACAGTAGAAACAAAGTATACTGACTTAAGTGAAGCACCATGGAAAAGGGAAGCATGGGACAATGTCATCATGGTGTTTGGCCACTTTGAAACAAGCTTGCGCCAAAACGTCTTAAAGCATATTGAACAATCGGTTAAAAAAGGTGGAGCTTTTTTATGTGAAGTTTATTCTAAAGAGCAATTAGCCTATAAGACAGGGGGACCACCTAACAAAGATATGCTTTACAGTCTGGACGAGTTTTTAAATGTGTTCGAGGATTGGGATATTAAACACTTCTTTATTGGGGAAGTGGAACGAGAAGAAGGACACCTTCATCAAGGCCTTTCACATGTCATTCAATTTTATGGAATAAAGCGTTAGTGTTTATAAGGAATCTCCTTTAATGAATAACTCACATCATTAAAGGGGATTTTTTATTATCTTTCATTTTTAAGCCTAATATTATTTTAGCGAATCGTTTGTTTTATGCTATTCGACGTCTTGTTATCCTCACATTCTTTTCTAATATTCATCGTTTGATTCATAATAATCTTAAGTTATTATATAATGGTAGAACCAATGTTTAGATGTTGTTCTATAGATTGGAAATTATGTTTTAATAAATTAGTATCAGGTCCTAATACTTTATGGTAATATGGTATTATATAGATGATTAAAGATGTAAAAGAGGGGTCGAATATGTACATTTTTGCAGCTAATGTAGTGAAAGTATTTTTAAATTTATTTGGTCGAATAAAGATATTTCATAAAGACAATTTACCTGAATCAGGTGGTTATATTATTGCTTGTACACACACAGGATGGGTAGATATATTATGGCTGGGTGTAGCAACGTTGCCGGTTAAAATTCATTATATGGCGAAGAAAGAGCTATTTGAAAAAGGCCCAATCCGGTGGCTGATGAATAAATTAAACGCATTTCCAGTGGATAGGGAAAATCCTGGACCAAGTGTAATAAAAATTCCTCGCAAATTACTTAAAGAAGATAAAGTTGTTGGAATTTTTCCGAGTGGTACCCGTACAAGCGAAGAAGTTCCCCTTAAGCGAGGAGCAGTTACGATTGCGGGATATGCTAAAGTGCCGATTGTGCCTGCCGCCTATGTTGGCCCGAATAACTTTGGGGATTTATTGAAACGAGTGAAGCCACGCTTGATTTACGGGGAACCAATTTACTTACCTGAAGGAATGAAGAAAAAAGAAGGTATGGATGTTATGATGGATCAGTTGAATGATGAATTACATGCCTTACAGCAAAAATTAAAAGAGCAATAGTTAACGAAACTGGGGCATAACTGAAGTAATTACTATAAAAATGAACATTGAGGTATACGAAGCGCCATTGATCGGATATTTTTGAAAAATAATTATGTCTCAGTCCAGTTATTATTAAAAGGAGAAACATACAGAAAAACCCTGTTCAAATTTTTGAACAGGGTTTTTTACATTATACTTTTAAATTTGGCGGTGGCTTAATTGGGTCGATTACGACATCGTCTTGAACATTTACTTGATACGTCTTTCCATCTATTACAAACTTAAATATTCCGTTATTAAAGTCTGTTCCTATTTCTTTATAGAAAATGCCTTCATAATGGTTATCATGGGAGCTTGTAAAGCTTAGGCGGTATTCATTATCATGCATACGTAAATAACCTAATACTCCCTTTTCAAATGTTGCATCTTCTGTACTTTTAATACGCCGATCGACTGATACGATATGAACATCGACAAATGTCATTTCTCTTAGCAAAGCATTGGAGAATGATCCCTTCGTAATTTCTTCCCACCGGTTTTGGGGTGTTTGACCAATAATTATTTGTGTGATGTTCAAATTATAAGCTACCTCTGCAATTACTTTCGGTGCTGGGCGTTTTTCATTATCGATGAGCATGAACTCTTCTACATCTAACTCTTCAGCAAGTTCTCTCCAATGATCCACGTAATTTGATTTTTCTGCATCAAATTTATCATATGGAAGTGGATCTACTGTTAAAACATATAAAGGACAATCAAGTATGGTCGCCAATTTGTGGCCGCGCCTGATTAATCGCTCCCCATTTGGACCGTAATAAGTACAAACAAGAATACTCTCATCCATACGACCTTTTATTTTTCTCATGACGAGTCACCTCTCAAAATGCTTATAATTTACAGTTGTCAAAATCGACGTCTGTGAATGAGTTATTTTAGTTAGGGAATACTAATTCCCTAATATTGAAGTATCTATTTGTTAAAACTTATTCATTCTAACATGTTGTTTGTAATACGTAAACCCTTTTTTAGAAAAGGCTAGAAAGTTATATTGTAGCCTATTAAGCAAGATCATTTTAGCGCGAATGTTTCCTGTTTTAAAATTCTAAAAAACCTTATAAGTGCAGGGTGTTTTTATTTATTGTATACTAAAGTAGTGTATTCTATTTCTATAGCTTATTCTTTTGCTTTTTATAAGTGATTTATTTTTATGAATTAGGTTCTCCTGCGTTTGTACCTCAAATAAAAATAGGCCTAGTAATAACTGACCTATCAACCTTTCGTTATTCGTTTGAGAGGTAAGTTCCCTTTTGCCTTCTAATTATCCCGCTTGGTAAGGAACAAGTCAAGTATTCTTTTAAGATTTCCGTCGGAATAGTGTTAAACTACTGTTTTGAAAAAAATTCAACTCATTACATATGTGTTTACAGGGAAGGGAGCTTGTATATAGAAGTTTGAAAGCATGTAGTAAGTATTGGAGGTTTCATTTTGTTAACAATTAACTTAGCAATTATCATTCCTTTTATAGCAGCGATTTTCGTTCCTTTTATAAATAAAAAAATAACAAAAACCCATATTGGGTGGTTTATCCTTGTAGTTCCTATTCTTTTGTTTATTGCATTGGTTAGATATATTCCATCTATTGCTAAAGGTGAGACCTTTATTAGTACACTAGAATGGATTCCTTCCTACGGGATGGAGTTTACCACTTATCTTGACGGGCTTAGCATGATATTCGGAATGTTAATTACGGGTATCGGCAGTCTTGTTATTTTGTATTCCATCTATTATTTATCTTCTGAAGAGTCATTAACACACTTTTATATATATTTACTCCTTTTCATGGGTGCCATGCTAGGTGTCGTATTTTCAGATAACCTCATGGTTTTATATGTGTTTTGGGAATTGACGAGTATTTCTTCCTTCCTACTAATTGCATTTTGGTATCATCGTAAACAATCAAGATATGGGGCTCAAAAGTCGCTTCTGATAACAGTAAGTGGTGGATTTGCCATGCTTGCGGGATTCATCATGCTTTACATGATGACTGATACATTAAGTATTAGAGAAATTATCTCTTCCGTCGGAACGATTCATGACCATGCTCTCTTTATACCAGCGATGATTTTAATTCTTTTAGGAGCTTTTACAAAATCAGCGCAATTTCCATTTCATATCTGGTTGCCTGATGCGATGGAAGCACCTACACCTGTTAGTGCATACCTTCACTCAGCGACAATGGTAAAAGCAGGCATTTATTTGGTGGCTCGTTTTACACCTGTTTTTGGTGGGGGCGAGGTATGGTTTTGGCTTGTGAGTGGTGTTGGTCTACTAACACTTTTTGTGGGCTCTTTTTTCGCTATACGGCAAACCGATTTAAAAGCCCTGCTTGCATTTTCCACAATCAGTCAGTTAGGTATGATCATGAGTATGCTTGGTTTGGGATCAGCTGCCCTCAATTTAGGATATAGCCAAGAATCAGTCATCTATACGCAAGCTGTTTTTGCTGCATTATTTCATCTTGTAAATCACTCCACATTTAAAGGTGCTCTTTTCATGGTTGTAGGAATTATTGATTTACAAATGGGTACAAGAGATATTAGAAGACTAGGCGGTTTGATGACCTTGATGCCAATTTCGTTTACGGTTGCATTATTCGGAAGCTTTTCAATGGCTGGACTGCCACCGTTTAACGGTTTCTTAAGTAAAGAGATGTTTTTTACATCAGTTTTAAATATTACAGAGCTTGATATTTTTGCTTTAGATACATGGGGCATGCTACTTCCAGTTGTGGCTTGGATAGCCAGCGTGTTTACCTTTGTTTACTGTATGATTATTGTTTTTAAAACATTTTTCGGAGAGTATAAAGGAAAGAGACTTGATAAGAAGCGATTTGAGCCACCTACCGGAATGCTTGTTTCTCCAGTTATTCTTGGTGTGCTCATTATAGGAATTTTCTTTTTCCCAAATGTCGTAGGGAAATATGTTATTTTTCCTGCAATGGGAAGTGTTTTTCCTACCTTTGCTTTAGAAGCGGAAAACTTCCCCATTGAAGCATGGCATGGTTTTAATACGGAATTAAAGATGACGATTGGGATTGTCCTTTTGGGAAGCTTGTTGTATTTACTGTTTCGTCATTGGAAGGGGATTTATCGACTGTTCCCGGACAAGTTTTCGCTTGACGCGCTATATAATCATACGCTCTCAGGTCTGGAAAAAGGTTCTTCTAAAGTGACGAAGGGATATATGACAGGTTACTTGCGAGATTATCTTATCTATATTTATCTTTTCTTCGTAACTGCTATTGGCGGTATTTTGATTTATACAGGGGCATTCTCCTTTGATATATCTCATGATTCACCAATTACTGCGTATGAATGGATCTTTGTGTTTATTGTAATAACAGCTGCAATTGCTATTTTATTTGCTAAATCTCGTTTAACAGCTATTTTATTAAGCAGTGTACTCGGTTTTTCCATGGCTTTCTTCTTTGTGCTATTTAGAGCACCTGATTTAGCTCTCACACAAACAATTGTCGAGACTGTAACAACAGTATTATTTTTGCTATGTTTTTACTTTTTGCCTGAATGGAAAAAGGAAGAAACACCGGTTAAATCAAAAATTACAAATGGGATTATATCCTTTCTAGTCGGGATGATTGTTATTGTCGTCGGACTTTCGGTGAATAGTGGTAAGTTATTTGCTTCCATATCGGAGTTTTTTGAAGATGCGGACGTGCTTGCGGGTGGTATGAATATTGTGAATGCAATTCTCGGTGATTTCAGAGCGTTTGATACAATGTTGGAAGTTGTTGTTCTCTTTATTGCTGGAATCGGTGTATTTTCTTTCATTAAATTGAGAAGTGGAAAGGGGAAGGAAAAAATTGAAGACCAATGATGTGATTTTGCATATGGTTACAAAAATCGTCGTCTTTATTATTTTGACGTTAGCCATTTATTTATTTATCGCTGGTCATAATCAGCCTGGTGGTGGATTTATTGCTGGACTGGTTCTTTCCTCTGCGTTTGTTTTGCTTTACTTAGTAAATGATATAGAAACGATTAATCAAGGATTGCCGCTCAATTTTATGGTAGTAGCAGCGGTCGGTGTTTTTATTGCAGTTGCAACAGGATTAGGGGCATTAGTATTTGGGGAACCTTTCTTAAAACAAACATTTACATCAAAATACTTCTTTCTTATTGGAGAGACCGCCCTATCAACAGTTACCTTGTTTGAAGCGGGTGTTGCCCTGACTGTTGTAGGAGTGGTAGTTACGATTATTTTAAGTATTAGTGAGGATGTGTAACGGATGGAAAGTTTGATTATCATTCTGGCGGGAGTATTGGTTATGATTGCTACATACTTATTTCTGTCCAAAAATTTAATACGAATTATTTTAGGATCAGCTCTTTCTTCGCATGCTGCTCACTTATTGTTAATGGCAATGGGTGGACTGAAAAAAGGGAGTTCGCCTCTCCTTGGAGAAGAAGCAAAAGAGTATACAGATGCTATTCCTCAAGCACTTATTTTAACAGCGATTGTAATCAACTTTGCAGTTACCGCGATTTTTCTTGTGATAGCTTATCGTACATATCAGCAGTCAGGAACAGATAATTTGGATGCATTGAGAGGTTTAAAAGATGAGTAATTTGATTGTATTACCAATGGTTATTCCTGTTCTAACGGGGATCATTCTAGTATTTTTACGTCCATATATAAAAATTCAACGCATGTTTAGTGTACTTTCCTTTATTCTGACGGGTGGTTTGAGTATATATTTACTGCAGCAAATTCAAACCAAAGGAATTTTGAGCCTAGAGTTTGGGGATTGGCAGGCCCCATATGGAATTGTGTTTGTAGCCGACTCGTTTGCGATGCTGTTAGTTTTAACAACGAGTTTTGTGACACTTATATGCTTACTGTATGCATTTTCTACCATTGGAGAAGCTTATGAGAGAATGTTTTTCTATTCCTTTGTGCAGTTTCTCGTTGCAGGTGTAAATGGATCATTTTTAACAGGTGATTTATTTAACTTATTTGTTTGTTTTGAAGTGATGCTCATCGCATCCTACATCCTTGTGATGCTGGGAGGTAGGAAAATACGCTTGCAAGAGTCGATTAAATATATTGCTATTAATGTGTTGTCATCTTGGATTTTTCTTATCGGTATTGCTTATTTATATGGAACAATGGGGACGATAAATTTAGCAGATTTAGCAGATAAAGTTTCAGATGCTGGACAGACACCTCTTTTAACGACGATTAGTATTTTGTTTTTAATTGTGTTTGCATTAAAGTCAGGATTGTTGCTATTCTTCTGGCTGCCAGGCTCCTATAGTGTTCCACCAACAGCTGTTGCAGCTCTATTTGGAGCACTGCTTACAAAAGTAGGTGTATATGCAATGTTTCGTATATTCACCCTTATCTTTCATCATGAACCATCAATTACGCATACATTAATCGGAGTTATGGCTGCAGTTTCTCTAATCGTTGGAAGCATAGGGGCGATTGCTTATAAAGATTTACGCCAAGTTGCCGCTTTTAATGTCATAATAGCTATTGGATTTATCATGGTAGGCTTAGCGATTTCAACCTCGGTTGCAATTGAAGGATCTATTTACTACCTTATTCACGATATGATTGTGAAAGCAATGTTATATTTACTTATTGGAACGATGATCATGTTGACTGGAAAAACAAGAATCAACCAAATGAGTGGTTTAATCCGAAACTATCCTACGCTTGGTTGGCTCTTTTTTATCGTAACTTTATCACTTGCAGGGATCCCACCTTTTAGTGGTTTTATCGGTAAAGTACTTGTTGGTCAGGGAACAGTTGAAGCGGGAACTTATTTCTTGCTTGCACTTGCCTTTATCTCGAGTATTTTTGTTTTATATTCATTGCTCAGAATCTTTATGAATTGTTTCTGGGGTGAGACAATCATGACGATTGAAGATGAAAAACCCATGAAGATAAGCTGGCTGCTTCCATCAGCTATCCTAGCTCTCGCAACACTTGTACTTGGATTAGGTGCTGAAAGCCTTTCAGTGTACGTAAGTGATGCTGCGGATACGCTGATGAATCCCGAAATCTATATTAATGCAGTTTTGCCTGAAAAATAGTACTCCATGATGACAGTAGTAATTTAAAAAGGAGGAGATGCAGATGGCTGGTCAATTTTTATTGAATTTATTCATTGCTTTTTTATGGATGTTATTCAAAGATGAGGATGTCCTTTTATATACTACATTTTTTGAAGGCTATCTAGTTGGTATCGTTATCGTATTCTTAATGTATCGCTTTTTTGGGACAAAATTTTATTTGCACCGTGTTTATGCGATCATCAAGTTAATCCTTATATTTAACTCTGAGTTGTTTCAATCCGCCTATCTTGTTTTGAAAACAATCCTGAAACCGAAATTAGATTTAAAACCAGGTATTTTCAAGTATGAAACGGTACTCCGTGGTGAATGGGAAGTGCCGCTTATTGCTTTACTTTTGACGTTAACACCAGGTTCAGTGGTAATGGAAGTAACTCCAGAAGGAAATGTGTTTTATGTCCATGCGATGGATATTGAAAAATATAAGGACAATTTATTAAGTTCTTTAGCAAGATTTGAAAAAGCAATTATGGAGGTGACACGATAATGATTAAAGGAATGTTAATTACCTCGATGGTTTTCTTTGCTATCGCAATAGCCCTTGCTTTGTACAGTATTATAAGAGGACCAAGCCTTCCGGATCGTGTCATTTCACTAGATTTTATTGGTGTTAATCTTATCTCTGCGATTGCTGTTATTTCTGTTTTCTTTCACACGAAAGCATTTCTAGAAGTGATTTTGATTTTGGGCATCTTGGCTTTTATTAGTACGATTGCCCTCTCTAAATATATTGAGAGAGGTGTTATTATTGAACGTAAGCGTGACCGATGAGTTTCTTGGGGCTCTTTTCATTTTAATTGGAAGTATTATCAGTGTCATTAGTGCGTATGGTATTATTCGTTTTCCGGATGTCTATAGTCGGGCACATGCAGCAACAAAGAGCTCAACCCTTGCTGTTTTATTAACATTAGTTGGTGCATTTATTTACTTTTTAATGACAGAGGGAACGGTAAGTATTCGTTTATTACTTGGGGTTGTATTTGTATTTATTACATCTCCTACATCGGGCCATCTCATTATTCGAGCAGCCTATAAAGCGAAAGTAAAAATGACGGAAACAACGATTGTGGATGAATTAAAAGAAGCATATGAAGGACGGGAGAAAAAGGAACAGCCATCAAATGAATAATTTTTAGATTAAGTAATGTCCACATAGAAATAGGGTAAAACTAATATATATCATTTTAAGGATTCGGAAAGGATCGAATAATTGATGGTTTATTTATTGTTAGTGATTGGTTTTATCCTATTAATTAAAGGTGCGGATTTCTTCGTTGACGGTGCATCCAATATAGCTAGCTTATTGCATATTCCTCCGATTTTAGTTGGCCTCACCATTGTTGCCTTTGGGACAAGCGCACCAGAAGCGACGGTAAGCATTATTGCAGCGTTAGAAGGAAGTTCAGATATTTCTATTGGAAATGTTATTGGCAGTAATATTTTAAACACAACATTAGTCGTTGGGCTTGCTGCATTCATCTTTCCATTGAAAGTAGAAACACAAACAATTAAAAAAGAAATTCCTTTTACTTTTTTATCGGGCATTGTTTTACTTGTGTTGATGAGTGATGCTGTTTTACTAGGGTTAACCAATCAGATTAATCGCAGTGACGGCATTATTTTGCTGTTATTTTTAAGTATCTTTTTATTTTATGTATTTGAAGTTGCAATCAATAGTCGTGATAAAACACACCGAGAACCAGAGTTATCCAATAAGTCATGGGGAAAGAGTATTTTAATAACCGTTATTGGACTTGCTGGAATTATCTATGGTGGAAATTTAGTGGTAGAGAATGCTAAGACCATTGCTTATGCTTTAGGAATGAGTGAAACATTAGTAGGTTTAACAATTATTGCGATTGGTACATCGCTTCCTGAACTCGTTACGTCTGTAACAGCTGCCCTTAAAAAGCAAAGCGAAATTGCATTAGGGAATATTGTTGGTAGTAATATTTTTAACATCTTATTTGTTTTAGGAGCGTCTTCTGTTATCAGCCCGTTTGCCATTAATCAGCAGGTTTTCACAGATACGTATATTATGCTGATTTTAACGATTATTTTATTTGCATTTTCCCGTACAAAATATAGAATTGGTAAAAAAGAAGGAATATCCCTAGTAGTTATTTACCTTCTCTATTTGATGTACATTATAATCAGAAACTAATTTGTCTCCCCTTTGTCTGAAAGAAAAAAGCATGCAGTCAGATGCTACATGCTTTTTTTGTTCTTTCTACTTATGTTTTGTTGCTTCATTCATTTGATGCCATATGGATCCTTCTGCTTCTTTTCCTTTTTGGATTCGATCAAGCGCTATTTTTACCTGCATTCTTACTTCAAACTCAGGATCATCTAGTGCTTTCTTTAAAGCTGGGATTGCTGATTTATCTCCAACTTCGTATAGAAACATTGCTGCCCGCCAGCGAACAAGGCGATTAGGATCTGATAGGGATAGAATCATTTCAGGAATTGCTTCTGTAAATCCTAAGTCAGAGAGACAATCACCAGCCGTACGGCGAACGTTCACAGACTTATCCTTTAAAGCCTTATATAAATAAGGTAAAACTTCTGGTTCTTCAATCATCCCAAGATAAGCTGTGGCAAGTCTTCTTATTGATGACCTTTCATCATCTAGTGCTTTATCAAGGACTTCTAAATCCTCTATCGTTGGATCCATCCGGTCTAATGCGGCATATCGATCTCGCCAGTTAGGTTGATCGAGCATGTCGAGAGTGACTTTATTTTTCTTACTGTGTTCTAATTCATTTTCATCTTTACCTGTGAAAGCAGCTTTAACGAGTTCATCTAGTCGTTTTTTGTCATAACTAGCTGATATCTCTTCCACTACTTCCTCGCCAATTTCTTTAAGGTCGCCATATCGAGGACTTTGTTCTACCCATTTTCTTTCCATTAACATATTATCAGATGCTGCTGAGGCTTCGATGGATGCATCTGTAAAGCGTTCAGGGAGGCCAAATCTTTTTTCATGATCATTTTCCACTACCTTCACTTGCATGGGAATATTGCGAAACATTTGAATGTACACAGCTATTTCTCCAAAAGAATCTTCTTCTATGTTGGAAGAAGGAGCAAAGATATCTTCTATTGCTTCATTCGTTGCCCCGCCCAGTTGGTCTCTTACTTCAGGAAGGATATCTTCCCAAGCAACACGGGGATTGCGTTGTATAGTAATGAAGTCAATAACTCGATAGATCCCTTTTACACCATTAATGGTAAATAGTTTTTCTATATAATCAGGTGCATCACTTAAATCATCGGTGTTTTTATAATTAAAAGTAACTCCATCATCCAGTTTCTCATTAACGTTTATTTTCATGGAGTGTGGACTTGGTGTTGGTTCAATTGAAACAATTTTCACATGGCTCACTCCTCATTCATTGCTATGATTGATTTTATCAAACTTTCTTATCTTTATCCATTCAATGCTTTCTTCTGTAATAATGACGGCCATGTTTTTCCTTTATGAGACAGGGTATATTCATAAGTATAAAGTGCTGAAATAAGCAAAATCTAACAATGACTATAATACGAAAGAAGGATTAATAATGCCATATAGAGAACAAATACCAATTGATTATGGAATTGATAATACGATTAAACTGCTATTAGAAGGATACGAATATATTTCAAATCGGTGTGAACGCTTTAACTCAACTATGTTTGAAACTCGAGTTCTTGGCGGCCAAAAAGCGGTCTGTTTATCAGGAGAAGAAGCGGCACAAATTTTTTATGATAATGAAAAGTTTAAACGTCAAGGTGCAGCACCGACACGCGTACTGAAAACCTTATTTGGTGAAGACGGTGTGCAAACGTTAGATGATGATACACATATTAATCATAAAAAGCTTTTCATGTCACTCATGAATCCTGAAAAGTTAGCAGAGATGACAGAAATTATTAAAACAGAGTGGGAAAGAGCAATTAGTACATGGGAAGAAATGGACCAAATTGTTTTATATGATGAAGCGAATAAGTTATTAACGAAAGCTGTTTGTGAGTGGGCTGGTGTACCGTTATGGGCAAATGAACTAGAAGAACGGACAAAAGAATTGAATGCTCTTTTTGAAGCGGGCGGTGCTGTAGGTCCAAAACATTGGCAAGGAAGGATAGCTCGCGAAAAGGTAGAGAAGTGGGCGGCCAAACATATTGAAAATGTACGAGACGGTAAATTAAATCCTGATGAAGACACAGCATTATATAAAATGGCATGGCATCAGGAAGAAAATGGAAAACTGATGGAAACTGGAATAGCTTCGGTAGAATTAGTTAATATTTTACGGCCCACTGTCGCTGTTTCCGTTTACATCGCATTTTGTGCACTTGCTCTTTACGATTTTCCTGAAGAAAAGAAAAAGCTAGAAGCGCCTGTTAACGAAGAGTACTATCAAATGTTCGTCCAAGAAGTTCGTCGTTATTATCCTTTTTTTCCGATGGCAGTTGCGAGGGTTCGTCAAGATTTTCTTTGGAAAGGGCATGATTTCAAGGAAGGAACCTTAGTCATGTTAGATCTTTATGGTACAAACCATCACCCTCACTTATGGGAAAAGCCAAATGAATTTTATCCTGAACGATTTAAGGATTGGGACGAAAGCCCGTTTAACTTTATTCCACAAGGTGGTGGTGATTATTATATGGACCATCGATGTCCAGGGGAATGGTTAACGATTGAAATTATGAAGGCAAGTCTTGATATGATGGTTAATCATATGGATTATGATGTGCCGGCCCAAGATTTAGAATTTAGTATGACTCGCATGCCAAGCCTACCAAAGAGTAAGTTTATCATGAAGAATGTAAGAAGGAAATAATTCATTGAATCTACCACAGTCCTTATCACTGTGGTCATTTCATATATTAAATCCTTCATATCACTTTTCTTCCCATGATTGATAACCCTGGTACGTAAGTTATTCTCGAGCTGGGACATAACTAAAACTAACACCCCTAAAGATGAAAATTGGATTGATTTAGTGAAGTATATTTCCGGAGCGCAATTGCTATAGTCTAGATATTATTAGAAAAAACACTTCTGTCCCTGTCTCATTTCTTTTTGTTGTTTTTAGGTTAGTGGGTAACGGATTTAAATTGTTTGTTCTAATGTTTTTATAAGCAAATTTCTGAACTCTTCACGATCTTCATCTGTAAAAGCTTTCGGACCTTTTGTTTTCTTTCCAGCTTTCCTTGCTTTGGCACTTAAGTGACGTGTTTGAAGTAGCATATCAATATTTTTATTAGAATAAGCAAAACCTTTATGGTGAAGGACCTTGCATCCTTTAGCTAAACCAAGAGAGGCTAATCCATAATCCTGAGTAATGATAATATCTCCGCTACGTGCATGTCCTAAAATTTCGTAATCGGCAGCATCTGCTCCTGTATCAACATAGATTGTTTCAACTCCTTCTAATTCATCAGAGTGAGAAAAATGACTGTAACTTTTAACGAGAACGACTGGTATATTAAATTTTTTTGCTTCCTTGATGACGATATCTTTGACTGGACTTGCGTCAGCGTCAATATATATTTTCATAAGCAAACTCCTCGTATAGTATATTTAGGCTTTCTTTTCAGCCTATTCATTCTTACTAATTTAAAAAATCTCATTGTTGCTAACTCCCACCTTTCACTGCTGGGGGACGCTTTCCGCGGGCATGGCTTGAGCCTCCTCGCTCACGAAAAACGTTCACTGTGGAATCTCAAGACTCATGCTATTCTCGCAGGAGTCGCCGCCATCCGTTCCAGGTAACTCAGTTTGTGCGTCAATAGTCTGTTAAGTAATATGCCAAGTACTTGGACGCTCCGGGCTATCCCTAGTGTGAACGCCGATCAACAGCCTCGTCTATGCGAATAGTTAGATGTTATAATGGATCTAGTGTATTAACGTTATTCTACTAAAGATGGAAGGGACAGTCATGCCAAAAATACAGGTTAATGATACGACACTATATTATGAGGAAAAAGGTGAAGGAGAAGCTTTAATTTTACTTCATGGTTTAACAAGTACTCATATGATGTTAAAACAGGAAATGGAATATTTTAAAGACAATTTCCGCGTTATTGCTCCAGATGCAAGGGGACATGGAAAGTCTGAAAAGCCATCATCCCATACACTAAATGATCATATTGAAGATGTGATTTCTTTAATGGATTCTTTAGGTATTGAAGAGGCAAACTTAATTGGAATGTCGATGGGAACTTATGTGGCACAAGGTGTTGCTATTAGAGTACCCGACCGTATTAAAAAAATGATTCTTGTTTCAGGAAATACCCATTCCAAAGGTGAGAATGAAGGATTACTGGCTGAACATCGAGGGAAAATTGGTCATTTGAGTTTTGAAGAGCAAATGGGAGAACTTGCAGAACATATCTTTTATAATTTAGAAAAGGTTGGAAAGTGGTTAAATAGTATACCTGGTGGTCTTACACCAGAGCAGCAGGAAATTGCAGCTAAAGCATTAGACGATTTTGACTTCCGCCCAGATCTAAAAAATGTTACAGCTGAAACTCTAGTAATCAGCGGAAAGCATGATGGATTAAATCCACCTCATGAAGGTAAAGAAATTGCCGATCTTATACCTGGTGCCCGCTTTGTTGAATTTAAAAATTCCGGACATGCTCCAGGCATTGAAGAAACGGAAAAATACATGAACTTGGTCAGTGACTTTTTAAAGGCGCAAAAATAATAACCTCAGGAAAGCTTGATAGAACACAGAAGTGTTTTATCAAGTTTTTTTATAAATTAAGTAGTTATCCAGATTGCTGTATAGTATTATAAAAGTATTCTAATAAGGGGGATAAACAAGTGAGAAGGGTCGATGTTGTGTATGCTTTGATAACAAATGAAGC
>Ga0079226_10001020_pt1 | contig 21153 bp, 14 predicted proteins | sample Poulit2014_FD_76345 | JGI IMG/M metagenome (GOLD analysis project Ga0079226, IMG submission 76345) | Agricultural soil microbial communities from Georgia to study Nitrogen management - Poultry litter 2014 | ecosystem: Environmental > Terrestrial > Soil > Agricultural land | place: USA: Georgia... | reverse complement strand
TTGGAAATGGTATTTTAACGGGGAATAAAAACATCGCATCCAGGAGGGGGCTGTTTCCTTAAGGCGGCGCTCTTCCTGGATGTTTCTTTTTATATTGTATTGCTGTACGCTGTAACATTTAGTATTAAGTGCTTGTTGTTTCATCATTGAATACGAAACGCAATGCCCGGCTTAGCACGGATGGAACAATGGAAAGGTGGTTCTCATCTTCAGTAAGGTGATAAGTAATCCGCATTCGGCCGCCCGCTTCCCCGGTTAAACGTTCAGATAATGCCTTCGGGTCTTCGATCATATACTCTTTCTCCAGTGATCCTGAAGCAAGAAAGACATTTGGAGTGCATGGCTTCGCAGCCAAATTGTTTAGCAGCTGCTGTTCATCTTTCAACACAGCCTGATTATTCCACCAGATGGATGGGCTGCTCGCAATATAATTTTGAAAAGAGCCTGTGTGATTAAATAAGGTGTATAACGTAAACAGCCCGCCTAATGAATGTCCAAACAGACATTGCTTATTAATATCAACAGGATAATTACTATGTATAAATGGTTTCAATTCCTTTTCAATAAAATCAATAAATAAAGCTCCACCACCATGATTCGGCCATTCTCCACCACGGGGGTGGGGAGGTAATTGCTGCGTGTCAGCGGGGGGAGTAAAATCATAAAAACGGCGGTCCCCGAAGAAGTCCTTTGCACCAGGATAACCGATACCTACAACAATGGCAGAGGGAATCCCGGTTTTTTCACTTCTTCTTGCCTGAATTCTAGCTGTTTCAGCAACGGTTTGAAAAAATGCATTTCCATCTAATACATAAATAACAGGATAGCCGGAAGAAGGAGCAGGATCCTTTGGACATGAAACAAAAATATGATAGGGTAAATCTTCCGTGCCTGAATATGTTATCCAGTGATCGGCTGCCGGCCCCGGATTGTCAGTTTTTGTAAAGTTTATCATGCTGCTTTCCTCCGTCCTCATACTTTGAATTTTTTCATTCATTTTCATATCCGTAACATACAGGTGCATCATTAAATGGATCGACCATTACACGGGCATTGATTCGAAATACCTTCTGCAGTATATCGGGCGTGATAATATCTTTCGGTGTACCAGCCGCAGCAATTTCTCCTTTTTTCATTGCGATAATTTCATCGGAAAATCTGGCAGCATGGTTAATATCATGCAAAACCATTGCAATTGTGCATTGATGTTCACGGTTTAAACGTTCGACTATTTTCAGAACTTCCAGCTGATGGGCCATATCCAAAGAGGTTGTTGGTTCATCCAGGAGCAGGATTTCAGTATCCTGTGCTAATGCCATCGCAAGCCATACTTTTTGCCGCTGGCCGCCGGATAATGTTCCTAAAGCCCGTTTGCTGAATGAAGAAGTATTTGTTATATCCATAGCCCAATTAATTACATCCTCGTCTTCCGGGGTTTGTTTGCTTAAATTTTTACGATGCGGATATCTGCCATAGGATATGAGCTCTTCAACAAGCAATTCATTTGGCGCCGCAGGATTTTGCGGAAGTAAAGACAGCAGCTTAGCAATCGTCCGTGTTGATAATGTGTTTAAATTCTGTTCCTGCAAATACACTATGCCATGTTTCTGTTTCATGATCCTTCCCATTGTTTTTAATAAAGTAGATTTTCCGCATCCATTCGGACCGATAATTGTTGTGATACTGCCTTTTTTAATTTCAATGTTCAGATCACGGAAAACTGTATGGTTTTCATAACGTGTTTCTAAATCACAAGCGGCTAGCATGCTCATATTATCACTCCTACGACTTTTCTTTGATGAGTAAGTAAATAAAATAAGGAACTCCTATAATTGAAATAATAATCCCTACTGGCAATTCTATCGGAGCAAAGGCGGTTTTTGCAATGAAATCTGATGTAATAACGAGCAGCATGCCAATTGCCCCGCATACAGGAAGAATATGGCGATGCTGAATACCTACTAGTCTTCTGGCAATATGGGGTGACATCAGACCGATAAAACTGATACCGCCGGAAACTGCGACACATGCACTGACAATCCCGATGCTTGCCAGCAGAATAATAGACTTTTCTTTCTCAACGGAAATACCTAATGTTTTCATGCTTGTTTCTTCTAATTGAAAGAAATCGAGCAGTGCTGCTTTCCTAAGAATAATTGGAATAAGCAGTATGAGCCACGGAATAATGGAGGCGATATAAAGCCAGTTGGCATTAAATATACTCCCGGAAATCCATACAGTGGCCATTTCGAAATCACTCGATTTCATCTTTAGTGAAATAAATAGCGAAAGCGCTCCGAATCCAGTGCCGATTGCAATTCCGGTTAAGAGCAGACGCTGCGGATCGAGCTTGCCATTTTGCCAGGAAATAAGGTAGATAATAAGAGCAGCTCCGAGTCCGCCAACGAGACCGAATAATGGCTGAACCATTATTGCCACCCATCCTGTCAAGTTTGTCTGACCCTGGAATAAAAATAGAAATATAACGATGGCCGCGCCTGCCCCGGCATTGATTCCAAGTATCCCGGGATCAGCCAAGCCATTTCTGGTAATTCCCTGGATTGCAGCACCAGCTATGCCGAGGCCAAGCCCGACAGCACCTGCAATTACAATTCTTGGCAATCTGAAATCAAAAATAACCAGTTCATCGCGAGGTGAGGGGTCCATCTGTAAAATAACTTTTAATACATCGGAAACTGTTAGTTTAAACTCGCCCACTGTCAAACTGACAAAAAACATGACAATGATCAGACAGATAACAGTCAGCAGGATTAAGCTAAAGCGTTTATTCCCGGGTTTAGACATAACTCTTTCCTCCTCTCGTGCGAATTAAATAAAGGAAGAAAGGAATGCCAATCAATGCAGTCACCACGCCGATTGGTGTTTCATAAGGGTAATTGACAAATCTGCTGAGCACGTCACATATTGCAAGAAATACGGCGCCTATAATTCCTGCACATGGAATACCCCATTTATAATCCATGCCGACCAAGAACCGGGCTATATGCGGAATAATGAGTCCGACGAAACCGATTTTTCCGGCAATTGCGACAGCAGTGCCTGTTAATAGCACAACGGTCAAGGTGGAAACTACTTTTAGTATTTTAGTGCGCTGACCGAGATTTGTAGAAATACTGTCCCCTAATGAAAGAATCGTAATTGATTTTGAAATAGAAAGTGCAAGTATAATTCCAATAACACCTGCTGGTACAGCCAGCTTTAATACTTGAATGTCCAGCTGATGCAGTCTTGCATTATACCAAAAGCTAATATTCTGCGATACGTGAAAATAAGTTCCCATTGCTGTTGCTGTACTGTTTAGAAATGTGCCAATTACTGTTCCGATTATAGCTAAACGGACCGGTGACAGTCCGTTGCGAATCATGGAGCCTAAACCAAATACAATTCCGGCACCCAGAGCAGAGCCAAGCATGGAAAAGAATATCTTTTCCATAGCAGTAAGCTGGGGCAGAAAGATCATGGCAAATGTAATGAAAAAAGTAGAACCATCAGAAACGCCCATAATAGAAGGGGAAGCAAGGTAATTCCTTGTCATCCCCTGCATTATTGCCCCGGATATCGCCAGAAACGCACCAATAATCAGCGCACCCAGTACCCTTGGCAGCCGGGAAGATAGAATAATTGTATGGTCAACATTATCTGCATCAAAGTGAAAGAATGCTTCCCAGACGGTTTTACTATCAATCTCTTTTGCACCATATAAAACGGACAGTAGAATGCTCCCAACAATAAAGACAGGTGCCAGTATAAAAATAAGCTTTGGTATCCATGTTTTGCTTTGCATATAGTTACGCCCTTAATTCTTATTTAGCTATTGTTTCATTCATTGCATCCATGAAAGAAAGCTTGCTCCAAGCTGTTCCGCCCTGGGCCAAATTATCAACAGCATTTACATATACATGATCATCTTTGACAGCTTTCATGCTCTTCCAGATTGGATCATCTTCGAGTTTTTTCAATGCTTCCGGATCGTCAGCATTTTCATCTTCAGAAAATTGCACGAAAATATAGTCCGGATCCATTTCAGCGAATTTCTCCAGTGAAATCATTTCCTGTGCTTCTGCATCTTCAACTGCTTTAGGAACAGTTAGTTCAAGCTCATCATATAAAAACGGGTTATAGTAAACATCATCAGAGTAGACGAATATATTACCTTCTCTGATACGTATCATAATGACCTCATCATCATTATCTAATTTTTTATCCAGTGTTTCCTTCGTTTCTGCCAGTTTATCGTTATAATCATCAATAATTTCTTCCGCTTTATCTTCTTTGCCGGAAAGTTTCGCCATCAGGCGCAAGTTTTCATCCCAATCAGATGAGAAGTGAGAATAAGGAAAAGTAGTCGCTACTTTCTCCAATTGCTGTGTAACTTCTTCAGGTGATTTCGTTGTCCATGTTATCACATCAGGGTCCACATTTAAAAGTGCTTCATAACTTGGTTCTTTTCTCTCGCCAACGGGTTCTACACCTTCCAGATCCATATCAAGATAATCAGGAATCTCCCCGCCGACTGTAACTGCAGCTGCAGGCTTAACACCTAAAATAGCAGCATCTTCCATTGACTCAAGACTTGCTATAGCAATTTTATCAATCTTCTCCGGCACTTCATATGTATCGCCGTTATATTCAATTTCCTGTGTATCGTCACTGCTTGCTTTCTCTTCTTTATCATTACTGCTGCTGCCGCATGCAGCTAATACCATACTTAAAATAAAAATTAATCCAATAAAATACAATTGCTTAAATATCTTCATTGTTTTTCTTCCTCCCTTAAAAATAATTATTCGGCTGATAATATAACCGCAATCTATTTCATGATTAATTTAGGCATCGCTTCACCTTCAACCTCCGATAATGAGAATCATTATCAATTATATACAGCGCAGTAAAAATTTGCAATAGTATTGAGAAAATAAAGTGAATCTATTTATAAGGATAATTTTATCAGTTTATAAAATTATTTCTGGTGACTCATGGACATGTATTTGTAATCTCTGGCAGTCATTTTTTACCAGTACCGTAAAAAGACTTTTGTATTATATAGAAGAAATAGGAATTCTTTTGGAGTAGGTATATGATCCTAATTGATAAAAGTGGTTAAATTTATACTGGATTTTTAATTTTTTTATGCAAATGCCTATAGTTAAGTCTGAGCTCAAATATGCGGTGATCATTCTATTAATATAAGAGCTCGGCACCGCACGTACATAATAAATGATTAATTTTGCAGATAAACAGCATTTTAATATTTGTTTAAACATCATGGAATCACATTATCGATGTATCTTTTAAGGGAGTAGGACAAAGTGTTCAGATGATGGAAAATCCATAAAATAGCTTGATTTTTCTTTTTGAAGCGCATATCATAGGTGGCAGTAATCAATAATGAAAATCATTCTCAATTGAAGAGTAGACATTATTTAAATAGGACCTTGGAAAGGAATGATGCAATGGATAAGAGGGAGATAGATGGAAAAATCGCGGTTATTACTGGTGCTGCTGGCGGAATGGGGCAGTTTATTGCTGAGCAGCTGGCTGCGCAGGGTGCAGTGATTGCTGCGATTGACAGGGATAAAGAAAGGCTCGCCATCTGTATTGAAGAATTAAAAGGAAAAGGATACCGCGCTTCAGCTTACCCTGCGGATATCAGTGACGCAGCTGCTGTAGAAAACGTAATAACAGCAGTAGAATCTGAATTAGGCCCGATAGATATTCTAATAAATGGGGCTGGTGTTCTGCGCCCGGGGCCAATTGATAAGTATGATAAAACAGACTGGGACGTGAGCTTTGCGGGTAATGTGAGTGGTGTATTCCATGTTTCACAATCAGTAAGCAGGCATATGATTGAGCGTAAAAGAGGATCGATTGTTACTATAAGCTCTAATGCGGGGCATATGCCGCGGATGGGAATGGCAGCATATGGCGCATCTAAAGCAGCAGCAACGATGTTTACAAAATGCCTCGGTTTAGAGCTGGCGCAGCATAATATTCGCTGCAATGTTATTTCACCCGGTTCAACAGATACAAAGATGCTGAGACAGCTTTGGGAAGATGAACAAGATGCTGAGGGAACAATTAACGGGCAGCCAGAGGCATATCGCGTAGGCATTCCGTTAAAAAAAATTGGAACTCCGAAAGACATTTCCGAAGCAGTACTGTTTTTCGTCTCGGATCAATCATCACATATTACGATGTACGATATGGTTATTGATGGCGGAGCTACTTTAGGCGTTTAAATAAAGGAGGCAGAATGGGATATGAATGAATCAGGTGTTTCAAAAGTAAAATCAGTGCTTGATGAATATAATTTGGGTGATTTCTTTATGGCATCACCAAAGCGCACAATACTGGGCAAAGGTGTTTTTTCAGTAGTTGAAGAAGCATGGAAAAAAGAAAATCAATTGTTTAGTCTGCCATCACGGGTAGAGGCAGCACTCGATGAAGCGAAGCAAGCTGGACATGCTTACCCGATCGTTATGGGGGCAGTGCCCTTTGATTACTCGGAATCTTCGGAAATGATTATCCCGGCTGAAGTAGATATTTCTGGCATGCTTGAAACAGAGGAAAAGGAGCAGGAAGCTATCTCTTCTGCACAGCCTTATGAAATGCAGCCAGTGCCGGGACCAGAAGTTTACATGGACGGTGTAAAGCAAGGATTGCAAAAAATTGCGTCAGGGCATATTGATAAAATAGTAGTTTCCAGAGCTTTGGACTTTAAAACAAAAGAGCTGGTTGATGTTAAACAGATTCTCAAAAACCTGGCACAGCATAATAAGCAAGGATACACATTTGCAGTTGATTTATCGAATGATAAAAGGAATGCAGAGAAAAATGCGTTAAACGAGAAACGTACATTGCTGGGCGCAAGTCCGGAATTGCTCGTATCAAAAACAGGTGATACATTATTTGCAAATCCGCTGGCCGGTTCTCGTCCGCGAAGTGATGACCCTGCGGAAGATCAGCGGCGTGCACTGGAGCTGCTTGATTCGGAAAAGGATTTATATGAACATGCAGTCGTTGTCGATATGGTAAGGGAAGCATTAACTCCTTTCTGTAAAACAATTGACGTGCCAGAAACCCCGTCTTTAATTAAAACAGAAGCGATGTGGCATCTGTCTACTGAAATATACGGAACATTAGAAAATGAAGAAACATCTTCTTTAGAATTGGGCATAGCCTTGCATCCAACGCCAGCAGTTTGCGGCTATCCAACATCTCTAGCAAGGGAAGCAATCTATGAAATTGAACCATTTGACCGGGATTTCTTCACAGGAATGGTTGGCTGGTGTGATGAACACGGGGACGGAGAATGGGTAGTAACGATTCGCTGTGCCGAAGTACAAGCACATTCCATGCGTTTATTTGCGGGTGCGGGAGTTGTTGCTGGATCGAAACCGGAAGAAGAACTAGAAGAAACAGGAGCGAAATTCAGAACGATGCTGGATGCAATGGGGATAAAGGACTGAATATAAACCTTTTATTCTTTTAAAAAAAGTATACAGGGAGGAATACAAGTGTTAGAAGGTTATAAACCATGGCCAAAGGAAGCCGCTGCATTTTACCGGGAAAAAGATTGCTGGCGCGGCGAGACATTTGGTCAAATACTGCGCGATCGTGCCAAGCTATATGGAGAAAAAATTGCGATAAAAAGCAATGGAGAACAAGTAAGTTATGCGGAATTAGATAAGAGGGCAGACAGGTTAGCTGCAGGTTTTCAGAAACTCGGTCTTAAAAAGGAAGACAAAGTCGTTATTCAAATCCCTAATACACCAGCTTTTTTTGAAGTTATTTTTGCTTTGTTCAGACTGGGTGTCCTGCCAGTGTTCGCATTGCCGTCACACCGCTACACTGAAATTCAATATTTCTGTGAATTTACAGAAGCAAAAGCATATATCATGCCCGAGAAATTATTAGGATTCCAATATCATTCGATGGCTAAGCAGGTACAGGAAAACACACCAGCATTGGAACATATTATCACGCTTGGTAAATCTGATGGAATGATGCAGTTAGATGATCTCTATTTGGATGCTGATTATACACAGCCTGAAGTCCGCCCTGATGATCTCGCTTTTCTGCAATTATCAGGCGGAAGCACAGGTATGTCTAAACTGATACCAAGAACGCATGATGAGTATATTTATAGTTTGCGCCGGAGCAATGAGGTTTGCGAGTTAAATGAACAGAGAGTTTATCTGGCGGTATTGCCGATTGCGCATAATTTCCCGCTAAGTTCTCCAGGAGTGCTGGGGACGCTATATGCGGGAGCCAGAATCGTTCTCTCATCAACCCCGAGTCCGGATGAGGCGTTTCCGCTTCTCGAAACGGAGAAAGTAACAATTACAGCACTTGTGCCGCCGGTAGCAATCATTTGGCTGGAAGCAATAAAGACACGTTCATGCGATTTCTCGAACTTGCAGGTTATTCAAGTTGGCGGGGCACATTTCAGCTGGGAAACTGCCCGGCGCATACAGCCGGCATTTGGCTGTAAACTTCAGCAAGTATACGGTATGGCAGAAGGACTGGTTAATTATACAAGACTTGACGATTCGGATGAAACTGTTATTTATACGCAAGGCCGCCCGATGTCGCCTTATGATGAGATTCGCATTGTTGATGAAGAAGACAATGAAGTTTCACGTGGTGAAGCGGGTGAACTGTTAACAAGAGGCCCGTACACTATCCGCGGATATTTTAAAGCGGAGAAACATAATGCCAAGTCATTTACTTCTGACGGCTTTTATCGAACCGGGGATCTTGTCAGCAGAGATGAAGCTGGAAACATTATTGTTGAAGGGCGTGCAAAAGACCAGATTAACCGCGGCGGAGAGAAGATTGCCGCTGAGGAAGTCGAAGATTATATTATGGCTCATCCAAATGTGCTGGATGTCGCAGTTGTTTCAATGCCAGATAAAATTCTTGGTGAGCGCTCATGCGCATTTATTATTCCTTATGAACAATCAGTTACTAAAGCAGAGATTAAAGAGTTTCTCAGAGAAAAAGGCATTGCAGATTATAAAACACCAGATCGTGTAGAAATCATGCAAACATTTCCAGAGACAGCTTTTGGGAAGGTAAGTAAAAAAGAATTGCGGAAAATGATTAAAGAAAAAACAGCCTCCGGGTCTATTTCATAAATATAGCACCGAAGCGGCTTAAGCATATATCAAATTATTTAAAGAAAAGGACGTGTTCACGTGGGTATTCCTAAAATTCAACCATATTCTATGCCAACTGAGTCAGATTTTCCGGAGAATAAAGTATCCTGGCAGGTGGATCCAAACAGGGCAGTTCTGCTTATTCATGACATGCAGCATTATTTTGTTAATTTTTATAACAGAGAGCAGTCACCAGTAAAGGAAATGGTAGATCATATTGAAACACTGAAAAGAGAATGCAAAGAAAAGGGGATTCCTGTAGTTTATACAGCCCAGCCAGGGGATCAGGATCCGGCAGACAGGGCGCTCCTAACTGATTTTTGGGGAGACGGGCTTACAGATGATCTGGATCAGACTGGAATTATTGATGCACTCGCACCTGATGCGGAAGATCTTGTACTGACAAAATGGCGATACAGTGCATTTAAAAAGTCTGACTTCCTGAATATTTTACAGGAACAGGGCCGTGACCAGCTTATTATTTGCGGAATTTATGCGCATATTGGATGTCTGGTAACAGCAACTGAAGCGTTTATGTATGATATACAGCCTTTCTTTGTTACAGACGCGGTAGCAGATTTCTCTTTGGAAGAACATAAAATGGCAATGAATTATACAGCTAAACGGTGCGGAGCTGCTATTTCGACAGCAGCGTTAATGCAAGAACTGCAAGTGAGTGAACAAAAAAGCAGTAATGAAGAAAATAATGCTGAATCATTTACTTTTGAAAAAATGCGCGCACAAGTAGCTGAAATGCTGGATATGCCGGCAGAAGAGCTATCAGAGACTGAGGATTTAAATAGTCTTGGACTTGATTCCATTCGTCTGATGAGTCTGGTTGAATCATGGAGACAGTACGGAATAGAAGTGAATTTTATGGAGCTGGTGGAAGACAGCACACTTTCGGCATGGTGGAAGATCATAGATGGCGTGAAAGAAAAGATATAATTACCCAGTGGTGAGTAAGCGAGCGAGGAGACTGCATGAAGCGAGGTATATTCAAAATTCGGCATTAAAACCGGTAGTTTTGGTATTAAATTTAACCTTTTCAGCAGGCTCGCCTGTACTCACACAGTCTCGCTTATTCCATTTGCTTGTACAGAATAATATTTGAAAATTTTAACATGAAAGAACGGATAACTTAAATTATAAAAAACGGGAGGGAAATACTTTATGTCGAGAATGAAGGCGGAACGTCAGAAATTAACCGGGGCTCAGGCTGGTATCTGGTATGCGCAGCAGTTGGAGCCGGATAATCCCATTTATAATACTGCTGAATACGTCGAGATTAACGGCAAATTGAATGTAGACTATTTTGAACAGGCTCTAAGGCAGGCAGTAAAAGAGGCCGATTCGCTTCACGCGGTATTCGGGGAAGATGAGTCCGGGCCCTGGCAGCAGATAAGCGAAGAAAGGGATTTCTCGCTTCATTTTATGAATGTAGCAGGTGAAAAAGATCCAAGGCAAGCTGCAGAAGCTTTGATGAAGGCCGATCTGGCAGAACCAATTGATTTAAAAAAACACATGCTGTTTAAGCAGGTGCTGCTTAAAACAGGAGAAGAACAGTATCTATGGTACCAGCGTATCCATCATATTGCTGCGGATGCGTTCGGTTTTTCACTTATTACACAAAGAGTAGCAAATATTTATACTTCCCTTGTGCGTAATGAACCTGTTTCCGGCGGACTTGGCAGTTTCCAGAAAGTATTGGATGAACATGCGGAATATGCTGCATCTAAGAAATATACTAAGGACCGCAGCTTCTGGATGGACCGTTTCAGTGATCAGCCGGATATAGTCAGTTTTCAAGATGCCTCGCCGCGCCTGTCAAAACACATTCTCCAGCGGACAGGCTATTTATCTGCTGATGCCATGGATGCGCTGAAACAAACTGCTCGCGCGCATGGCAGGAATTGGTATGAAGTAATTGCAGTAGCTGTTGCGGTCTATATGCAGCGTTTGACAAGCAGCGAGGATATCGTGCTCTGTCTGCCTATGATGTGCCGGATGGGTACTTCTTCTGTGAAGGTGCCGGCAATGGTAATGAATCTGCTGCCGCTTCGCCTTAAAGTACGTCCATCAATGGACTTCTCTTCTCTAATGAAGCAGGTGCAGCAAGAGATGAAGCAAATACGGGCACATCAGCATTACCGGCATGAGACATTGCGCCGGGATCTGAGATTGCTTGGAGAAAATAATCGTCTGTTCGGCCCGCAAATTAATATGATGCCTTTTGAATACGGACTTAACTTCGCGGGCATTAAGGGAACAACACATAAGCTCCATACTGGGCCAGTGGATGACCTTTCATTGAATATTTATGATCAGCGTGACGGAAAAGGAATACGTGTCGACCTTGATGCGAATGCGGACATTTATGAAGCGGAAGAAACGGAACTTCATTTGCAGCGCCTGCTGCATCTGATAGAAAGTCTGGCCAAAGCTGAGATGGATCTGACAGTGGCAGATGCGCAGGTGCTGCTGCCAGAGGAATATGACAATGTAATTAATAAATGGAACCAGACTGAATTTGACTTGCCGTCTGCACCTGTTCAGCAAATGTTCGCAAATCAGGCCGTACGCACACCACAGGCTGAAGCATTGCGGTTTAATGGCAATAAACTGACATATGAAGTATTAAATAAGCGAGTCAATCAGCTGGCTCACTTGCTTAAAGCAAAAGGGCTGGGTCCGGAAAAATTCGCTGCAGTTGTGCTGCCGCGGTCTGAAGATATGATCATTGCAATGATGGCTATCCTGAAGACGGGGGCTGCTTATTTGCCGATCGATCCGGCTTATCCATCTGACCGTATTGCTTATATGCTTGAAGATGCGGTTCCAGTTTGCATTCTGACACATCAGGAAGTACAGGATAATTTGCCTGAAAGCAATGTGACGGAACTAGTGCTGGATGATCCAGTTATAGAAGAAAGGCTAGCAGCTTATGGAGATGTAGACTTTCCATGTGAGCAAGCAGCATTGCAGCATCCAGCATATATGATCTATACTTCAGGTTCTACAGGACGTCCGAAGGGAGTTATCGTTACTGGAGAAGGATTGGTTAATTTCCTTTATTCCATGCAAAACAAGTTCTCATTAGGTGAAGGCAGCCGACTTTTAGCTGTTACAACGATCGCCTTCGATATTTCAGCACTGGAAATATTTCTTCCGCTTATCAGTGGTGCCAGCTGTGTCGTTGCCCAGAAGGATATGGTCAGAGACCCAGCAGCCTTGGCAGTATTAATAGAAGAAAACGATATTTCGATTATGCAGGCTACACCAACACATTGGCATGCACTTGTTTCCTCCTTCCCGGAAAAATTGCGTGGATTGCAGGTGCTTGTCGGCGGGGAAGCATTGCCAGCTAATTTGGCAGAGTCGCTCCTGGAACTTGGATGTGAAGTGACGAATCTTTATGGTCCGACAGAAACAACAATCTGGTCTACGGCAGTCACTTTGGAAGGGAAACAATCGGGTACTCCTTCAATCGGAAGGCCAATTGGAAACACACAGATATACGTATTAGACGAAGGTTTACAGCCTGTACCGCCTGGAACGAGCGGTGATCTGTATATTGCTGGAAGAGGGCTGGCACGCGGATATTTCAATCGTCCCGATCTAACGGCAGAAAATTTCATCGCCAACCCATTTGGGGCACCTGGGGAGCAGATGTATTCAACAGGCGATATTGCCCGCTGGCGAATGAATGGAACACTTGAATACATCGGCAGAGCGGATCACCAGATTAAGATTCGCGGTTTTAGAATAGAGCTTGGAGAAATTGAAGAGGTTCTGGCGAGGTCCTCTGCAGTCAGTCAGGCAGTAGTTGTTGCCAGGGAAGATCAGCCGGGTAATCAGCATTTAGTTGCATACCTTGTTCCTGAAGGGGATGCCGCTATTGATCAGACTGAACTCAGGGAGGCTGCTGAGGAACTGCTTCCTGCATATATGATACCTTCAGCATTTATTATAATGGACAGTTTCCCTCTGACCCCTAACAAGAAAATTGACAGAAAGGCATTGCCAGCTCCAGATTTCGGTAAAGGCGCGTACAGCCGGGAGCCAAGAACACCACAAGAGGAAATACTATGTGACTTGTTCAAACAAGTTCTGGGAGTATCAGAAGCAGGTATTGATGATAGTTTCTTTGAACTTGGCGGGCATTCCTTGCTTGCAGCCCAATTAATGAACCACATTCGCGAAGTTTTTGAAATTGAGATTGGTATCGGGAAACTTTTCGAAACACCAACAGCAGCAGGACTTGTTCAGCAGCTGGCACAAGGAAAACAGGTAAGACCCCCTGTTCAAAAGGGTGAAAGAAGGGATATGATCCCATTATCTTTCGCTCAGCGCAGATTGTGGTTCCTTTATCAGCTGGAAGGCCCTAGTCCGACTTATAATATTCCTGTTGTTATTCATTTATCAGGAAAATTAGAATTAGGTGCATTACAGGATGCGCTCTTCGATGTGACAGCCCGGCATGAATCGTTAAGAACAGTCTTTCCTGAGCAGGCAGGTACAGCGCATCAGCATATATTGGATGCAGCAGAGGCGAAACCTGTACTCCATGTGCACCGAATAGAGGAGGCAGAATTAACTGACCGGCTGCAATCGGCTGTAAGATATTGCTTTAACCTGGCGGAAGAGCCCGCATTCCGTGTGGAACTCTTTGAGATGGAAGCAGATAAATATGTACTTGTACTGCTGCTTCATCACATTGTTGGTGACGGATGGTCGCTGACACCGCTAACTAAAGATTTGAAAGAGGCATACATCAGCCGCAAGCATGGTGAAGCACCGCAGTGGCAAGAGCTGCCTGTACAATATGCAGATTATGCATTATGGCAGGAAGATGTACTGGAAAATACAAAGGAAAAAGAGAGCTTAGCTGAAGAACAGCTGAATTACTGGGTGGACGCATTAGCAGATTTGCCTGATCATCTGGAAATACCGACAGACTTCCCGCGTCCTGCCGAATCCAGCTATCAGGGGGAAACATATCGCTTTACGCTTAATCCCAAATTGCATAAGCAGCTGCTGAACCTTTCACAGAAAAATGGAGTAAGCTTATTTATGACCTTGCAGGCTGGGCTTTCTGCTTTACTGACACGGCTTGGAGCGGGCACCGATATACCGCTTGGAAGTCCTGTAGCAGGAAGAAATGATGATGCGCTGACTGATCTTGTTGGTCTGTTTATAAACACTTTGGTACTGCGGACAGATACATCCGGCGATCCGAGTTTCCGCGAATTGCTTGACCGTGTCAGAAAGGTGAATATGAATGCTTATGAAAATCAGGATCTGCCATTTGAAAGATTAGTGGAAGTGCTCAATCCGGCACGCTCCAGATCTAAGCATCCATTGTTCCAGATCATGCTTGCGCTGCAGAATACACCAGATCCGCAGCTTGATTTATCGGATATGAAGAGTGATCTATCTATTTACAGTGTCGGGGCAGCAAAATTTGATTTCACTTTAGAATTTCGTGAATGTATGACGGAAGAAGGTGACGCTGACGGTTTAGATGGATTCCTTGAGTACAGTACTGATCTGTTTACAGAGGACACGATTGTAACAATGGTTAAAAGATTCATTCGTCTGCTTGAATCCGCTGTGCAGAATGAGGAGCAGCCGATTGGCCGTCTGGAAATTCTGGAACAGACAGAGAAGCAAAAGCTTTTGATGTCTGAAACGGCCATGCCCAAGGAAGTGGGAGAAGCATGTCTGCCAGCGCAATTTGAAGAGCAAGTAAGACTTTATCCGAAGCATACTGCACTCGTTTTCGAAAACGAAGAAATGTCTTATGAAACATTGAATCAGAAAGCAAATAAACTGGCGCATTTATTAATAGAAAAGGGTGTTGGCCCTGAGCAGTTTGTTGCACTCGCTTTGCCGAAATCATGTGACATGGTAATCGGCCTGCTTGGCATATTAAAAGCAGGGGCAGGATATGTGCCGCTTGATCCGAACTATCCAAGTGAGCGTATTGCCTTTATGATGTCTGATGCGAAGCCTTCATTAGTTATTACGAATGAAGCTTATGCGGATAAACTTCCAGAGAATGATGATATACCGTATTTTGTTTTAGATGCAAAAGAAACAAAGGAAATATTAGATGGACAAAACTCAGCTGACCCAACTGATATGGTACGGATGAGACCACTGCAGCCGCTGCATCCGGCATATATTATTTACACTTCCGGATCAACTGGTCTGCCTAAAGGGGTTATTATTCCACATCAGAATGTCCAGCGTCTGCTTGGTGCAACAGACCACTGGTTCCAATTTAATGAGGATGATGTGTGGACGCTATTCCACTCTTATGCGTTTGATTTCTCTGTATGGGAAATGTGGGGCGCGTTATTGTACGGAGGAAAGCTCGTCATTGTACCGCATGAAATCAGCCGTTCCCCTGCTGACTTTCTGCAGCTGCTTGTCAGGGAAAATGTTACTGTATTAAACCAGACACCATCTGCATTTTATCAGCTGATGCAGGCAGACCGGGAGCATGAGGAAACCGGTCAGAAGCTGAAATTGAGATATGTAATTTTTGGCGGGGAAGCACTTGAGCTCAGCCGTCTGGATGACTGGTACAAGAGGCATGCCGAGGACGCACCGAAACTAATAAATATGTACGGCATTACAGAAACAACTGTACATGTAACTTATATTGAACTGGATAAAAGATCTGTTTCATCCCGGGCGAACAGTATAATCGGTGAAGGTATACCGTATCTTGATGTATATGTATTAGATAAGTATCTGCAGCCAGTGCCGCTTGGCGTTGTAGGGGAAATGTACGTTAGTGGACCTGGAATGGCGCGGGGATACCTCGGAAGACCTGATTTAACTGCGGACAGATTTGTCGCTAATCCTTATGGCACGAGCGGGTCAAGAATGTACCGCACTGGAGATTTAGCCTGCTGGAAGGAGTATGGAACGTTAGATTATATCGGACGGGCTGACCAGCAAGTGAAAATAAGAGGCTTCAGAATTGAGTTAGGCGAAATTGAGTATGTACTTTCTGATCATCCTGATATAGAGCAGGTAACTGTAATCAGCAGGGAAGATCAGCCTGGAGACCAGCGGCTTGTTGCCTATATTATTTTAGAAGAAAGCGGAAATGAAGAACATGCTGATATAAGGCGCTGGGCAGCACAGCGTTTACCGGATTATATGGTACCATCAGCTTTCGTAATGATCGATGCATTTCCATTAACCCCTAACGGAAAGCTTGATCACAAGGCATTGCCGCAGCCGGATTATACTGCAGAAACGACTGCACGCGGACCAAGAACACCTAAAGAGGAAATACTTTGTGATCTGTTTACAGAAGTGCTTGATTTGCCGTATGTCGGTATCGATGATGAGTTTTTCCATCTAGGAGGTCATTCTTTACTCGCCGTACAGCTGATGACACGTATAAAAGAAGCATTTGGTGTTGAATTGAGTATTGGCAATCTCTTCGAATCTCCCACTGCGGCAGGACTTGCTGAACGTCTGGAGGCAGGAGATAACAGCAGTGCGCTTGATGTGCTGCTACCGCTTAGAACAAGCGGTGAGCGTCCGCCATTATTCTGTGTGCATCCTGCCGGCGGCCTAAGCTGGTGCTATGCCGGATTCATGAAAGAATTGAGCAAAGATTACCCGATATATGGATTGCAGGCACGCGGAATCTCTGACTCGGATAGGCATCCAGATTCATTGGAGGAAATGGCTGCTGATTATATTGAACAGCTGCAAATTGTCCAGGCTGAAGGACCTTACCATTTGCTTGGCTGGTCACTAGGCGGGAATATTATTCAGGCTATGGCAACTCAGCTCCAAAAACAAGGCGAAGAGGTTGCACTTGTCGCCATGCTGGATGCATATCCAAATCACTTTCTTCCTATTAAAGATGCTCCAGATGAGGAAGAGGCACTTGTAGCATTGCTTGCTCTTGGCGGATATGATCCTGAAAGCTTAAGTGAGGAACCGCTCGATCTTGAACATGCCATTGAACTGTTAAGAAAGGATGGCAGTGCATTAGCAAGCCTTGATGATGCAACGATTACGAATCTGAAAGAAACTTATGTAAAATCTGTTCATAATCTAAGTGAATATAAGCCAGAAACGTTTACAGGTGATATTCTCTTCTTCCGTACCACTATTATTCCGAAATGGTTCGATCCTATTTCTATCAGTGCATGGGATCCTTATATTAAAGGCAATATTGAAGCACATGATATACACTGCCGTCACAAAGACATGTGCCAGCCGCAGTCATTGGCAGAAATCGGCGAGATTCTATCTGATAAATTAAGCAAGCTGCATTAATATACGTTAGTAAATATGTAAAAGGAGAGATAAGTGATGAGCAACCCTTTTGAAAATCCGGAAGATCTTTACCTTGTGTTAATTAATTCTGAAGGCCAATATTCCCTTTGGCCGGACTTCCTTAAAATTCCGGATGGCTGGGAAAAGCTTTTTGGAGCAGAGGAGCGTCAAGCATGTTTAGACTATATCAGCTCGCGCTGGGATAATTTAATGCCGAACAGTTTGAAAACAGCTGAAAGTACTGGATCCAGGAAATAGCAATGCAGAAAAATAAGCAAGTTAAAATTGCGGTAGGTATTGTTTATGTATTGGCTATGTTTATGTCTGCGCTTGACAGTACAATTGTCAATGTAGCTTTACCGGCGATAGGGGAAACGTTCCATGTTCCCCCTTCCGCGACCGGTACAATCAATATCGGCTATCTGGTGAGTCTTGCTATGTTTCTCCCGGCGGCAGGCTGGTTCGGTGACCGGTTTGGAACAAAGCGTGTATTCTTGATCTCGATTGCATTATTTACTGTCGCATCAGTGTTATGCGGGGCAGCGCAGAATATGTTCGCGCTAAATGTATTTAGAATTATGCAGGGAATCGGGGCAGGCTTTATTACACCGGTTGGAATGGCTATTCTATTTAGAACATTTACCCATGAGGAGCGGCCGAGGCTCTCGCGTATGCTTATTATGCCAATCGCACTTGCACCGGCACTTGGTCCAGTGATTGGCGGCATGCTTGTTGATATTCTTTCTTGGCGCTGGATCTTTTATATAAATATTCCGATTGGCATTATAGCGCTCACTGTCGGCAAACTATACTTGCAGGAACACAAAGAGACGAAGCCGGGAAACTTTGATTATAAAGGATTTTTGCTGTCAATATCAGGTCTTGCCATGTCTATATACGCCCTTACAGAAGGAGCGGCACAAGGGTGGACCTCACCAGCTATTCTTTTCACGGGGATTGGCGGACTTGTCCTCCTTGGGCTGCTTGTTTCGACAGAACTCCGGACAGAAAAGCCAATGATTGAACTTAGACTCTTCCAGGAACCGATGTTTCGCACGATGAGCCTGATCGGTCTCTGTTCAGCTGCTGAATTGCTGGGGATGCTTTATGTGTTCCCGCTTATGTATCAGAATGCGCTGCAAATTAGTGCGCTGCACACAGGATTAACAACCTTTCTGGAAGCCCTTGGACTAATGGCTGCTTCACAGATTATGCCGTGGACATTGAAAAAGCTTGGATTACGGAAACTGTTAATTTTATCTTTGCTGGGAACAATTACTGTCTTTATTCTGATTGCGCTGTCTGTTACATCCAGCCCTTGGCTGATACGATTATTAATGTTTGGCATCGGATTTTTCCTGGGACAAACCGTAGGAGCAGCACAAATTTCTGCATTTAAACATATTGAATCACCTTCAATGGGGAGGGCTACTGCGTTATTTAATATGCAAAACAGGCTTGGCTCTGTGCTGGGTGTAGCAATATTATCAAGTGTGCTAATTAAGCGGACTCCAGGTGCAGGAGCGGAGGTGCAGCTGCTTACTTATCAGACTGCATTATTTTGTGCAGCGGTATTCTTGATTATTGCCTGTTTACTTGCTGCTTTTGGAATGAGGGAACCTGCTGAACCAAAGGCAGCTCTAAAGCTTAAATATGCTGAGAAGACAGAGTAATTATCTAGCAATTACAAGTATTTTTTGCAGCAGGAAGGGAGCAATGACCTTGGTTGAAGTATATATTTGTCAATTACCTGAAAATAGAAGTAAGGCAGAGCTGAACTTGCTGCTTGAACATTTCCCGGTTCAAAGGCGGAACTATATCCTGCGTTTCTTTCATCTTGAAGATGCTTACCGTTCCATGATCGGTGACCTTTTGCTTAATCACGTTTTACGAAGGCGGACAGGCATGAGATTGAGAGATATAAAACTTGGAAAGAATGCATTTGGCAAGCCATTTTTAACAGGCTGCCCTCAGATTCAATATAATATTTCCCACTCAGGCGACTATGTTGTCTGCGCAGTCCATGATCAGGAGGTAGGAGTAGATATTGAAAAAGTGCAGGTATTTGACCTGCGCATGGCCAAGCACTTTTTTAACGGGGATGAGTACCGGGATACTGTTCGGGCGGACGACATGAATCTGACATGCTATGAAGTATGGACAATGAAGGAAAGTTATATCAAGGCACTGGGCGAAGGGCTGTCCATTCCGCTGCAATCTTTTCGGATGAAGTGTGCAAATGCCAATTATATAGAAGTGATCGATATGGAAAAAGATGAAATAGTGCCGGACTTTATATGCAAACAATTGACGAGTGTGAATGACTATCGTCTTGCTGTGTGTGCTAAAGGTGCAGCAGCAGAGGATATTTCTGCATACCCGGATCATGTTGGTTTTGATCAATTATGTGATAACGTAATATAAAATTATTTAACGCAAATGTTTAAAGAGAATAATTAATAACTCCCCAATAAAATTAATATAATTCCAAATTTCATGATTGAAATGATGTATGCAGGGAAACTATTAACTGAATTCAATTTTAGAGGTGAGAAATATTATGAATACAAGAAAAGGTCTGCTAATTGGTGCTACTGCTTTCGGTCTGACTTTATCTGTGGCGGGCATATCATCAGTTGCTGCTGCTGATGCTCCCGCGACGGCTGTCTCAGGTATCCATTCTTCCACTGCGAACCAGGAAGCAGCTGAGAACCTGAATCACATTTACGATCATGCCTTTATCGGGGAAATGCCAGGAAAAGATCACACACTAACCATTAACAAAAGTACTAAAGAAGACATTCATGAAAAATTAGGCACCCCGGAAAAAGTAGAAGGTCGATTCAATCTATATCATTGGGAAATGGGCAATCCAGGATATGGTTTTGCGTACAATGAAGATGATACCGTATCTGAAATCCGGTATTTCGGCACAGGTGTTGAAAGAGACCAGAATCTTGAAGGAATCACACCAGCTATATTAGATGAACAACTTGGTCAAGCTGACGAGATCTATACTGTCCCAGGTACAAATGAAACAGATTATGTATATAATACAGATGAATATGAGCTGCACTTTGTCGTTGGCAGTGATCAAACTGTTGATTATGTGAATTTAAAAGAAGCAGAATAAACATTTAAATCTCTACTCAAAACAGTCCCAGTTCCAAATCCAGTCATTGAATCCAAAAAGGTTCGTGAACAAAATATTAAAACAGCAACTTATTATTTTGATAAGAATCATTTAGAGGAAGTTCGACCGGCTTATTGGGTATTATCATAATAATTACCCATAATTACTATGATGATAAAACTCAAATGAAACCAAAAATATGATCAAAACTAATAGCTGAAAGTTGTAAGTATCACCGTTTTTAATGGAAAGTACAAGGCCAGAAACAAAAAGGTTAGCGTGAGGTGGACAGGACTAAATGTTTTATTTGATAAATTGAAGACAATTAAAATAAAACAGAATAAAGAAGCTGGTATGGAAGTAGACACAGTCATTGGAGATGCGGCTTATTCGGAAAAGGGAAATATTGAATACACCAATAAAAACGAAGTGGAGCTAGTGGCCAAGTTAAACCCGGTAACACAAGGTACTCGTACGAAAGAAGATGAATTTGAATTTAATAAAGATGCTGGAATGTACGTC
>Ga0079226_10001019_pt1 | contig 21164 bp, 21 predicted proteins | sample Poulit2014_FD_76345 | JGI IMG/M metagenome (GOLD analysis project Ga0079226, IMG submission 76345) | Agricultural soil microbial communities from Georgia to study Nitrogen management - Poultry litter 2014 | ecosystem: Environmental > Terrestrial > Soil > Agricultural land | place: USA: Georgia... | reverse complement strand
TCAGCCGTCAGGTGAGCTCGGTGCCGAGGGCACGTAGCTGGGCCGTGGCTCCGCCCAACGCGAACTCGTTACGTTTCGCGGCAGTGAAGTAGCGATGCACCGGATTGTCGAGGTCGATTCCCGCCCCACCGTGGAGGTGCACCACGGTGTGGGCGACACGGTGACCGGCCTCGGCGGCCCAGAACTTCGCTGTCGCCACGTGTTCCGGGGCGGGGTCACCGGCCGCCAGACTCGCCGCGGCCTGCCACAGGCTGAGTCGGACCGCCTCGACGTCCACGTAGGCATCGGCGAGGCGTTGACGTACCGCTTGGAAGTTGCCCAGGACCTGGTCGAACTGGGTCCGTTCCGCGGTGTGGGCGGCGGCGAGTTGCAGGCCCTGTTCCAACACGCCCAGTTGCCGTGCGCAGTAGGCGGTCACCGCCCGCTGGCGGAGCCACTCCGCCACCTGTCCCGGACCGCGGGAGTCGTAGAGCATGTCTCGTTCGTCGAGCGTGACGTCGGTGGCTTCGATCAGTGCCGCGTCGGGATGGTCGGTGGTGGCCTGTCGGTTGATGCTGATTCCGGGGGCCTCGGTCGGGGTCAGGAACAACGCGCGACCGCGGTTGGTCTCGGCCGTGATGAGCAGGCCGTCGGCGAACGCCGCTCCTCCCACGGCGGACTGGGTGCCGCGCAACAGCCAGCGGCCGTCGCCCTGCTGCCGGGCCGTGAAACCACACGGCGCAGAGGTGTCGGGGGCGACCGCGACCAGAATCCGGTCTCCTCGGATGAGGGGTACCAGCCACTGTTCGGTGTGTTCGGTCGTGCCGTATTCGGCGAGCGTGCTGGCGGCCGTGGTGACGCAGCTGGCATAGGGTACCGGTGCCACGACGCGGCCGAGTTCCTGCAGCACCGTGCACTGCTCCAACAGCCCGAAACCGCCTCCGCCGACCGACGTGGGCAGGCCGGCGTCGAGCACCCCGGCCTTGGCCAGTTCTGTCCAGAGTGCCCGGTCAAGCCCGTCGCGGTCCGCTTCCTCGGACCGAGCGGCTGTCGCGGTGATATTGCTGGTCAGCTCTGCGAGGTCCTGTTGTGCCTCGGTGTGTGCGAAGTCCATGGAGCATCCAATGTTGTTATCGACTGACGGGCTGCCCGAGTGCGGTGGCTGCGATGATGTCGCGTTGCACCTCATTGGTGCCGCCACCGAAGGTCAGGATCAAAGAAGAACGGTGGAGCCGTTCGACGCGGCCGTGGAGCAGCGCACCGGGCGAGCCCTCTCGGACCACGGCGCCGGCGCCGAGGATTTCCATGAGTAGTCGGTATCCCTCGGTGGCGAACTCCGTGCCGAACACTTTCGTCGCGGATGCTTCTGCGGGCGACAGTTCACCCTCGCTCGCCGACCATGCGGTTTTCCAGTTGCGTAGTTTGAGGTACTCCGCGTGTGCGTGAACGCGGGCCAGATGGGTACGGACCCATGCTGCGTCGATCACTCGGGAGCCGTCGGGCAGAGTGGTCTCGCGTGCCCAGTCGCGTACGTCGCGGATCGCCTGTTGCAGTGGTGCGGCGGAGGTGAGGGCGACCCGTTCGTGGTTGAGCTGGTTGGTGATCAGTGGCCATCCGGCGTTCTCCTCGGCGACACGTGCTGAGGTGGGGACGCGGACGTCGTCGTAGTAGGTGGCGCTGGTATTGACACCGGAGACGGTGCGTACCGGGGTCCAGGAGAATCCAGGGGCGGAGGTCGGCACGATCAGCATGCTGAGCCCCTTGTGCTTGCGTGCCGTCTGATCGGTGCGCGCGGCGAGCCAGACGTAGTCCGCGTACTCGATCAGGCTCGTCCACATCTTCTGGCCGTTGATCACGTATTCGTCGCCGTCACGCACCGCCGTGGTGCGTAGTCCGGCGAGATCGGTTCCCGCGTCCGGCTCGGAGTATGCGATCGAGAAGTGCAGTTCGCCCGCCGCGATCCGCGGTAGGTAGTACTCCCGCTGCTGCTGCGTCCCGAAGCGCATGATGGTGGGCCCGATCGTATTCAGCGTCAGGAACGGTACGGGGACTCCCGCGATCGCCGCTTCGTCGGTGAAGATGAGCTGTTCCAGCATCGTGCGTTCCGCGCCGCCGTATTCGGTGGGCCAGCTCATCGTCAGCCAGCCGTGTGCTCCGAGGTCCCGCACGATCTCGCGGTATGCCGTGCCGTCGCCGTATTCACCCCCCTCCGCGTGCAGCTGCTCGCGTCGTTCGGGGGTCATGAGTTCGGCGAAGTACTCACGCAGTCGGTCGCGGAGTTCCTGCTGTTCGGGTGTGTAAGCGATGCGCATCTCCACCTCCGGTGCGGTCGTTGTCCCCGCACGGCTCCAATGGCTACAGTAAGCAAGTCTAGAACATGTTCTACCGGAATTCGCAAGTGTTGGGAGGTTGTGGCATGGAGGTCAGCGTTGACCGTGACCTGTGTGAACTCAACGAGGTGTGTACGGCACTCGCCCCTGCGGTGTTCGAGGTCGACGACGACGAGGAGGAGCTGCGCATCGTGCAGCCAAAACCTCCGGAAGAGGAGAGAGAACGTGTTTCACAAGCCGTCGCGTCGTGTCCGAAAAATGCCCTGCGCATGGGCGAACAATGAGAAAAAATCACCCCTTGATTAAAACGAGAACACATTCTAGTGTGTGGCTTGAACCACGAGCGCGTGCTCGGCGCGCGCTCCTAGTGCCAGGGAGGTCACTGATTGGCTAGTACCAGGCTGGACGGACTGTCCGCCATCGTGACCGGAGCGGGTTCCGGTCTCGGCAGGGCAGAAGCTCTGGAGTTGGCACGTTCGGGCGCGAGCGTTGTGGTCAACGACGTGGCGGAGCAGGCAGGTGATGTCGTCGACGAGATCGAGGGAATCGGCGGCAAGGCCGTCCTGGTGACCGGTGACGTTTCGGAGCGTACTGTCGCCGACAATCTGCTCCGGACCGCCACGGAGCGTTTCGGCGGCCCGGACATCGTCGTCAACAATGCCGGGGTCGTCCGGGACCGGATGCTGTTCAACATGTCGGACGAGGAGTTCGACACGGTGTTGCGAGTACACCTGCGGGGACACTTCCTGTTGTGTCGCAACGCCGCGGCACACTGGCGGCAGCGTTCCAAGGAAGCGGGCGCCCCGGTGTACGGTCGTGTGATCAACACTGCTTCCGAGGCCTTCCTGGTCGGCGCCGAAGGACAGCCGAACTATGCCGCCGCGAAGGCGGGCATTGCAACGCTGACGACGAGTACGGCCCGTGCGACGGCGCGTTACGGCGTCCGCGCGAACGCGATATGTCCCCGCGCCCGTACGGCTATGACCAGCGATGTGTTCGGTAGTGAGCCGCCGGCCGAAGGGCCGGACCCCCTCTCGGCGGATCACGTCACGCCGTTCGTGGCGTACCTGGCCTCACCCGCGGCAGACCGGATCAGCGGGCAGGTGTTCGTGGTCCACGGCGGCAAGATCGCGTTGATGTCTCCTCCCACGGTGGAAGCGCGTTTCGACACCACCGGTGACGGGTTCGACGCTGCCGAGCTCGACGCACGTCTGGGTGGGTACTTCGCGGAGCGGGATCCCGACGCGACATTCGCCGCGACGGAAATTTTGTCGTTGTAGCGGGTGACCGCGGCACCGGTGCGGGTTCCGGCGGGGCCCCACTGGTGTCGCGTGTGCTCGGTCGGTGTCAGCAACCGGGAGAGCCGGACCGAAACAGTGAATGCGAGGATGCAATGGGACGACTCGACGACAGGGTCGCGTTGATAACCGGAGCCGCACGTGGTCAGGGTGCGGCGGCTGCACGTCGGTTTGTCGACGAGGGGGCCAGCGTGGTCGTCGCCGACGTGCTCTCCGACGACGGGAAGGCGCTGGCCGACGAACTCGGTTCCGCGGCAGTGTTCCACACCCTGGACGTTTCGGACGAGGACAGTTGGTCCGCCGCGATGCAACGCGTGTCGACGGAGTTCGGCCGGATCGACGTGCTGATGAACAACGCGGGAGTGTTGCACCTGTCGTCCCTCGGGGAGACCGAGCTGCGCGATTACGAGCGTGTGATCGGCGTGAACCAGACCGGCACGTTTCTGGGAATGCGTTCGGTCGTTGACCTCATGAGCTCCTCCGGCGGGGGATCGATCATCAACGTGTCCTCGGTCGAGGGGCTTGCGGGAATGCCCTATTTCGTGCCGTACACCGGAAGCAAGTTCGCCATCAGGGGCATGACCAAGGCGGCCGCGCTCGAGCTCGGCAACCAGGGCATCCGGGTCAACTCCATCCACCCTGGCATGATCGACACCCAGATGGTGCGACAGATCGCTGGTGGTGACGACGTGGATCTCACCCCGGTCAGCGAGAACATCGCACTCGGCAGGTTGGGACGGGCGGAGGAGATCGCGGCACTGGCCGTCTTCCTGGCAAGCGAGGAGAGTTCCTACTGCACCGGCTCGGAGTTTCCCGCCGACGGCGGTGTCACGGCTGCGCACGCGCTGAAACCGTAGCGCCGCCGGGCCGGGCGATGTCTTGACCAAAGTGACCACTACGTAGCGAGGGCGGTGTCATGGCAGCGAAACAGGGGTCGACCACGATTCCGGGTAGTGCTGCCTTGGCGCAGGTCGGCAGACTGGCCACGTTGGCCTGGGAGATTCTGCGAGCGATTCCGCGCAGACCCTTCCAGACTCGGGAATGGATTCAGCAGTGCTGGTTCTTCGCCAGTGTGACTATCCTGCCGACCGCCCTGGTGGCGATTCCGTTCGGTGCGGTCATCGCGCTGCAGCTCGGCTCGTTGGTGAAGCAGATCGGTGCACAGTCCTTCACCGGCGCGGCCAGCGCGCTCGCGATCGTACAGCAGGCCAGCCCACTGATCACTGCGTTGCTGGTCGCCGGAGCGGGCGGCAGCGCGGTCTGTGCCGACATCGGGGCCCGCCAGATCCGTGAGGAGATCGACGCCATGCGGGTGCTCGGCGTTGACCCGATCCAACGGTTGATCGTACCGAGAGTGCTCGGCGCGATGGTGGTCTCGGTGCTGCTCAACGGTTTGGTCAGCGTTGTGGGGGTGCTCGGCGGGTACTTCTTCAACGTGGTCCTGCAGGGCGGCACTCCCGGCGTCTATCTGTCCAGTTTCAATGCACTCGCGCAGCTTCCGGACCTGTGGATCGGGGAGTTCAAGGCGTTGCTCTACGGTTTCGTCGCTGGTGTCGTGGCCACCTATCGGGGGCTCAATCCCACGGGTGGCCCGAAGGGGGTCGGGGATGCGGTGAATCAGGCCGTGGTGATCACCTTCATGCTCTTGTTCCTGATCAATGTCGTACTGACGGCGATCTACCTCCAGCTCGTTCCACCGAAGGCGTTGTGATCGAATGGCTACGACGACACAGGAACGGCAGGCCTCACAGGACCGTACCCTCGAGATCATCGCGAGGCCGGGGGCGCGACTGGAGGGGGTCGGCAAACAGCTCGCCTTCTACATCCAGACCCTGGCTTGGGCCCCGCGGACGGTGCGGCGGTACCTGCGTGAGGTCCTGCGGCTGCTGACAGAGGTCAGTTTCGGGACAGGAGCATTGGCCGTGATCGGCGGCACGCTCGGCGTAATGGTCGGCATGACGCTGTTCACCGGCCTCGTCGTCGGCATGCAGGGCTACTCCGCCCTCAACCAACTCGGCACCGCCGCGTTGACCGGGTTCATCTCGGCGTATTTCAACACCCGCGAGGTCGCTCCGTTGTCGGCCGGGATCGCGTTGTCGGCGACGGTGGGGTGCGGTTTCACGGCACAACTCGGCGCGATGCGTATCTCCGAGGAGATCGACGCGTTGGAGGTCATGGGCGTTCCCAGCCTGCCCTACCTGGTGACGACACGGGTGATCGCGGGTGTGACCGCGGTGATTCCGCTGTACGCCGTCGGGCTGCTCACGTCCTATATCGCGTCCCGACAGATCACCGTGTGGTTTTACGGCCAGTCCGGCGGGACCTACGATCACTACTTCAACCTGTTCCTTCCCCCGGAGGACGTCATATGGTCGTTCGGCAAGGTGTTGATCTTCTCCACGCTGGTGATCCTTGCGCATTGTTATTACGGTTACACCGCCAGCGGTGGTCCGGCGGCCGTGGGGGTCGCCGTCGGACGCGCGGTACGTACCGCACTGGTGCTGGTGACGGTTGTTGACTTCTTTCTCACGCTCGCCATCTGGGGCTCGACGACGACAGTGAGGATCGCTGGATGAACCGGAAATCGATTATCGTACGTCTGCGGTACCAGGCGCTGGGGCTGGTCTTTCTGGTAGTTGTGGCAGTGTTCGTCAGTGGCACGATCGCGGTCTACAACAAAGCGTTCACGGATGTGGTTCCGGTACGCCTCCAGGTCGACAAACCCGGTAGCCAGCTCAGTGTCGGTGCCGATGTGAAGGTGCGCGGCATCCAGGTCGGACGGGTGAGCTCTATCGAGACGGCTGACGACGGTGCCTCGCTGACCCTGGCGCTGCGCCCGGAGAAAGTGGACGGGATCCCGGCGAACGTGGGGGCCTTGATCCTGCCGAAGACGTTGTTCGGGCAACGGTACGTGTCCCTGCGGCTGCCGGACGACCCGGCTGCCGCCACCGTCGAGTCGGGCGACGTGATCGCCAAGGATCGCAGTGACGCTGCGATCGAGCTGGAGACGGTGCTGACCGACGTCGTCCCGCTGCTGAATGCCGTGGAGCCGCAGAAGTTGGCCAGCACCCTGAATGCCATTTCGTCTGCGCTCGAGGGGCGTGGTCAGCAGCTCGGTGACACGCTCACCAGGGTCTCGAAGCTGCTCGACGAGGTCGACGACTCCCTGCCGGACATCAAGGCCGACATCGACAAGTTCGCGGATGTCGCCGAGACGTACGACGATATCGCACCGGACGTGTTGCGTGGCCTGTCGAACCTGACGACAACGACCCAGACCGTCGTGGAGAAGCGTAAGGACCTGAACAATCTCTATGCCAGTCTCATCGGCGGTTCGGGGGACCTGCGCAGCTTCCTCGCGGCGAACAAACACAACCTGATCCGGCTCACCGGTGAGATACAACCGACCCTGGACGTCTTCGCCAAGTACGCGCCCGAATATCCGTGCCTGTTGAACCAGATGGCGGAGTCCGTGCCGAACGCGCGCAAGACTTTCGGTGCGGGCACCGAACACCCGGAGAGCAACAAGGTCATCATCGAGTTCATCCCGGGCGGACAGGCGTACGAACCGGACGAGGACGAACACGTCAACGCGGAGGACCGTGGTCCGCGGTGTTACCCGTTGCCCGAGGATGGCAAGAACTTCCCCCAGTATCCGCCGGGCGGCCCGATCCAGGACGGTACGAGCGAGCACTCCAAACACGCCGGCGAGGACGTGGAGCTGTCGCAGCCGGTCAAGGGGCTCAACGCGCCGTTCGAGCCGGGCGTCTGGGACGAGGACGGTGACGGCGGTGGTGGCAGTGTGGCTGGTTCGGGCGCCGTTCCGTCGTTGGCGAACTCCCCGGCCGAACAGGATCTGCTGTCGGTGCTGCTGGCTCCCCAACTCGACGTTGCGGTCACCGAGGTACCGGGGTGGAGTTCGTTGCTGATCGGCCCGCTGTACCGGGGCAAGGAGGTGGAACTGCAGTGAGTGCGTCCGCTCGGGGGGTCCTGCCCGCGCTGGTGAAGATCTGTGTGTTCGCTGTGGTCACGGTGCTGCTGACAGGGGTGTTGGCAGCAACGATCGCCAACGCGAACTTCGGAGAGCAGTCCCAGTACACGGCAATGTTCACCACCGCGTCCGGGCTGGGCGAAGGGGACGGTGTCCGTATCGCCGGTGTGAAGGTCGGTGAGGTGACCGCCGTCGAGCCCGTCGAGAGCGAGGGCGAGACGCGTGCCGAGGTTGCCTTTCAGGTCCGTAAGGACAAACAACTACCCGCCGGCGTCACGGCGACCGTGCGGTACAAGGATCTGATCGGTCGACGGTATCTGGCGCTCGGCACGGAGGTCGACCGTACCGGTGAGACGTTGGATCCGGGGGAGAGGATTCCCGAGAAGCGCACCGAACACGCCCTCGATCTCACCGCGTTGTTCGACGGCTTCCGACCGTTGTTCCGGGCGCTCGACCCGGACGAGGTCAATCAACTCTCCTACGAGATCATCCAGGTGTTCCAGGGGCAGGGTGGCACGATCGAAAGTCTGCTGTCGCACACCGCGTCGCTGACATCGACGATCGCGAAAAAGGACAAGGTCATCGGCAGTGTGATCGATAATCTGAACGAGGTGTTGGAGACCGTCAACGAGCGCGGTGACGAGTTCGGCGAACTGGTCGATGTCACCCAGCAACTGGTGAGCGGCCTGTCCGAGCAACGTGAACCCATCGGCGAGGCGATCTCCGCGCTGGACGAGTTGACGAAGACGACGTCCGGGCTGCTCGACAAGGCCCGTGAACCGCTGCACGAGGACATTGTGGCGCTCGACGAGCTCTCGCAGAACCTCACGCAGTCCGACGAGCTGCTCGAACGTCTGTTGAAAGTGACGCCGAGAAACCAACGCAACTACATCAACGTCCTCAGCTACGGCGGTTGGTACAACTACTACGCCTGCTCGGTGGACCTCCGGTTCGGCATCGGGGACGCCTACGTCGATCTGCCGCTGGTCCCGCTACCGGGAAGTCATCGTGCGGAGAGGTGTCAGGCATGAAAGCGCTGCGGAGTCGTAACCAGGCGGCGGTCGGCGCGGTGACCGTGGTGGTGCTCGTGCTGGGCGTGCTCACCACTTACTATTCGGACTCGTTGCCGCTGTTGAGTAACTCGACGACCTACTCGGCCTATTTCGCGGAATCCGCCGGGTTATCGCCGGACAACGATGTGCAGGTAGCGGGTGTCAGAGTCGGTGAGGTCACCAGTGTCGAGCTGAAGGGAGACAAGGTCCTCGTCGATTTCACCGTCGAGGACACGCGCGTGGGTCCCGCATCCACCGCTGCGGTGGGAATCAAGACGCTGCTCGGTGAGAAGTACCTCGAGCTGCAGCCGGCAGGAGACGGGCAACTGGACCCGAGCGATCCGATTCCGCTGTCCCGGACGAAGACGCCGTACCAGCTGCAGGAAGTGTTCGACAAGCTGTCCGGAACGGTTCGGGATATCGACACCGACCAGCTGTCGAACAGCTTCAAGGTCCTGACCAACGCACTCGAGGGGGCGCCGGAACACCTGCGTACCGCAGTCAACGGGTTGTCGGATCTCTCGGAAACGATTTCGTCACGGGACAAGCAACTCGGGAAGCTGTTGTCGAACACCAGCGAGGTCAGTGACATTCTCGCGCAACGAAACGATCGGATCAGTAAGGTGATCAAGGACGGGAATCTCCTGCTGAACGAACTACAGCAGCGTCGCGCGGCCATCGACAAACTCCTGCAGGGGACGCAGGATCTCGCTGACGAACTGTCGGGTCTGGTCGCAGAGAATCAGCAGAAACTGCAACCCGCGTTGCAGAAGCTGGGAGAGCTCACCAAGATCCTGGAGAACAACAAGGGGAACCTCAGTCGGAGCCTGAAGCTGCTCGGACCCTTCGTGCGAGTCGGAGCGAACGCGATCGGCAATGGGCAGTGGTTCGAGGGGTACTTCTGCGGCCTGTTGCCGCCCTCGTACCTCTCGGAGCCCCTCACGGTGAACCCGCAGGGATGCGAGCAGCCGCTGGCCGCGCCCAACCAGGGGGTTTACGGAGGCGATAACTGATGACCATCAATAGTCGTTTCCTGAATCGGCTGGCAACCTGGGTGACCGTCGGTTGTGTCGTACTGCTGTTGCTCGCTGCCGGTATGTGGTGGGTGACCAGTGGGTCCCCCGGAACGCGGCTGACGGCGTATTTCAGCAGAACGGTCGGTCTCTACGAGGGATCGTCGGTGCGGGTGTTGGGTGTTCCCTCCGGTGAGATCACCGACGTCACCCCCAAGGGAGGCAAGGTCCTGGTCGACATGGTCGTCGACTCGGACGTGGAGGTGCCCGCAGACGCCGGTGCGGTGGTCATCGCTCCGAGTCTGGTCAGCGACAGGTACGTACAGCTGACACCCGCCTACGACGGTGGGCAGACGATGGAGTCCGGTGCCGAGATCCCGCTGGACCGGACCGCCACGCCGGCGGGAATCGATCGTCTCTACGAGAGTCTCAACGAGGTGGCCAAGAGTCTCGGACCGAAGGGCGCCAATGACCAGGGAACGTTGTCGGAGTTACTCGACACCGCGGCCGCATCGTTGGACGGCAACGGCAAGAACCTGAACAAGACGGTCAGTGATCTCGCCGATCTGTCGCAAACACTGGAGAATTCCAAGGGCGACATGTTCGCGACGGTGTCGAACCTGCAGAAATTCACGCACACTCTCGCCGAGAGCGACCAGCAGTTGGACGAGTTCTTCGGACGGGTTGCCGATGTCTCCGACTTCCTGGCGGAGGATTCGGACCAGATGGGAGCGGCGCTGTCCTCGCTGGCCTCGGCACTCGGCGACGTGCGGGAGTTCGTCGAGAACAACTCGGAACAGTTGTCGACCGACGTGGACAGACTGGCCAGTATTACCGGCGTGTTGGCGAAACAACGGTCCTCGCTGGCCGAGGCACTCGATGTCATGCCGGTGGCGGTTACCAACTTCCTACACACCTATGATGCGCACACCGGAACCACCATGGTCCGCTACAACGCGAACGAGTTGACGTTCCCGCCGGGCGAGATGCTGTGCCGCCTGGGGAGCCAACTCACCCCCGAGCGACTGCCGGATCTGATCGGCAAAACCTGTGATGCGCTCGGCTCGGCGACCGAGGGACTGCCGGACCTGCCGTCGATCTCGCAGGTGTTGAACACACTGCAGACGGGTAATTTGCCGCCTTTGCCGCTTCCGGGGGTCGATGACGCCAACAAGGCGCTTCCCGGAACCAAGGATGCCGAGCAGTCATCCTCAACTGGCAAGGAAGCGGACAAGTCATCCTCCGCTGACAAGGAGGGCGGCCAGTGATCGGTACGAGGGTGTGGCGGACAGTGTCGGCGGTGTTGGCAGGTGCACTGGTACTGGCCGGGTGCGGCCCGGGCGGATTCAGTGGGGCCTACAATTTTTCGCTTCCGGGAGGTCCGGATCTCGGTGAGGACCCGTTCACCGTGACGGCGCGGTTCGACAGTGTGTTGAACCTCGTACCGCAGGCTTCGGTCAAGGTCGACAGTGTGCCCGTCGGCACCGTGACCGGGATCGAACTCTCCGACGACACCACGTCGGCGGTCGTGACGATGAACGTGAACAACGACGTGGATCTCCCGGCGAACGCGACTGCCAAGATCCGGCAGGAAAGCGTTCTCGGTGCGAAGTTCGTCGCGTTGGCCTCGCCGTCGAACGGCAAGGCCAGCGGCACGTTGTCCGATGGCGATCGCATAGCGCAGCAGAGCACCGGCAGTACGGCGGAGATCGAGGAAGTGTTCGGCGCATTGTCACTGTTGTTGTCCGGAGGTGGCGTCGAAGAGATCCGCACCATCGCCGACGAGTTGAACAAGGCGCTGGGCGGAAACGAGGCCGAGATCCGCGCTCTGTTGTCGCGAGCCGACCGGATCGCCACTCAGCTGGACGCCGAACGTGGCGACATCGTCCGCGCCATCGAGGGGTTGGACAAACTCTCGAAAACACTCAGGTCGCAGGACGAGAAACTCAAGGATGCGCTGGACAATCTCGGCCCCGGACTCAAGGTGCTGAACCAGCAGCAGGACAGTCTGGTAGAGATGTTGGATTCGTTGCACGAGCTCGCCGACGTGTCGGTGGAGGTAATGAACAAGAGCGGACAGCAGGTGGTCGAGAACCTGCGGACGCTGGAACCGATACTGAAACGGCTCGCCGAGTCCGGGAAGGATCTGCCGAACTCGATGCGGATCCTGCCCACCTACCCGTACCCGGCCTATGCGGGACGGAGCATTCACGGTGACTACGCGAACGTCGATGTGAAGGTCGATCTCCGGCTCGATTCACTCATCGAGAACTTCCAGGGTTACGAACGGGGCGTGGGCGATGAACTCCCGGACACACTCAGTGATCTGGAGCGCACGCCGGGCGACCCCTCGGAGTTACCGTTGCCGAAGGTCGACACGACCGACGATAGTGAGTCCACGGGGAAGACCGGCAATGAGTCCGGATCCGACGGTGGCGACTCCAGCGGCCTGGTGGTGGGTGAACTGTTGGAGAGTGGATCATGATCACGCGGAGTCAATGGATCAAACTGCTCGCGTTCGTCGTGATCGCGATCTTCTCGGTGGCCTACGTGGCCGTCAACTACGCGGGGATGGGAAGACTGTTCGGCGCCGGCGGCTATGTCGTGACCGCCCGATTCGAGGAGCCGGGCGGAGTGTTCGTCGGTTCCGAGGTAACCTACCGTGGCGTCGCGATCGGCTCGGTCTCGGATATGCGATTGACCGACGAGGGCCTTGCGGTGGAGTTGCGCATCAACGAGGACGCACCGAAGGTTCCCCAGGGCAGTTCCGCTGCGGTGGCGAACCGATCACCGATCGGTGAACAGTATGTGGACCTGCGTCCCGACGGTGCGGGCGGTCCCTATCTGTCCGATGGTGACACCATCCCGTCGGAACGCACCTCGGTCCCGGTCTCCTCCTCGGAGGTGCTCAGCAACCTCAATCGTTTGGTCAACGGAATCGACACCGACTCGATCCGTACTCTCGTCGACGAAGCGTACAAGGCATTCGCCGGAACAGGGGACGACCTGCAGCAGCTGTTGGACACGGCCAACTCGTTCAGTGCGACGGCGCTGGAACACAGTCCGCAGACGAAGCAGCTGCTGGACGAGTCGCGTACGGTGCTGCAGATACAACGCGAGAACGACGACGAGCTGCGTACCTTCGCCAGCGGACTGGTCACGATATCCGAGCAGCTCAAGGAATCGGACTCCGATCTGCGCACCATCATCGACCAGGCTCCGCCGCTCAGCGACGAGATCAGCGAGTTTCTGCGCGACTCCGGGACGGATCTGAGTGTGATGTTCGCGAATCTGCTCACCACGTCGCGGATCACCTCGAAACGGACGGGGTCGATCGAGACGTTGCTGACCACCCTGCCGGTGATCAGTGCGCAGTCCACTTCGCGGGCACCGGGGGGCAGGGCACGCCTCGGCCTGGTCATGAACCTGTTCAACCCACACTCGTGCACCAAGGGGTACGACACGGAGCAACGTCCACCCACCGATGTCTCTGAGCAACCGGCCAACATCTCGGCATACTGTGCCGAGCCCTCGGGCAGCCAGACCGGTGTGCGGGGTGCGCAGAACGCACCGATGCCGGACCACTCGGCCATCGCGGATCAAGACAACGACGGCCGACAGGACGACGACCGACAGACGGAGCAGCAGGACACTCGGCGGGGCTCGGACAAGGATGTCGCGCTCCGCAACGGCACCGGCCAGCAGGCCGAGAAGGCGACCGATGATGGCCTGCCGGGCATGTTGAAGCTCTCGCGGCCGGGCAAGGGCGACAAATCCGTCGCGACGCTGCCCGGGTCCGGAGGCTGACCATGCGACCGCGCGATCTGGTGCCCTTCACGGGGTGGAAACCGGACAAACTCCTGTTGAGCCTTGTCGCGGTGGTCGTACTGGCCGCGATCGCCGCGGGATGGACCGGCTGGTCGTGGTGGCAGGCGGCACACGATTCCGGGCTCGCCCGTGCCCGAACACGTGACGCGGTGCTGCACGATGCCAGAGAGGCGCTTGCCACGTTGCACACCCTGGACTATCGAACTGCCCAGAGCGATATCGATGCTTGGTCGAGTGTGACCGCATCGGATTTCGATTCGGACCTCGTTGTGGCCGGTGACGACAAGGTGAAAGAGCTGAAGGAGGCGGAACTGGTCTCCTCTCCGGAGGTTCGCGATATCGCGGTCACCGAATTGAACGGACGGGAGCACACCGCACGGGTCATGGCCACACTGCGGACCGCGGTGAGCCGGGCTGAGCACGGCACGCGGAATCGACACAGTCTGTTGCGCGTCCGACTCACCAAGGAGCGGGGTGACTGGAAGATCTCCGGTGTGCAGGCGGTGGCATGATCACGACGAAGAACCGGATGCGGCTCTCGCCGCACGGCAAGCCCTCACCCCATCCGCGTGGCACACCGTCGCCGGATGCCGAGGAGGTCATGCCGGAAGCCGCGGGCGAGGAGCCGGCGGGCGAGGAGTCGGAAGAAGAGGAGACGGCAGAAGAGGCAGTGACCGACCAGGCCTCGGCGGCGGATTCGTCACGTCGGCGGCGCGCTCGCCTTGCTAGCCCGAGTTCGCGCGCGAGCCTACTCGCCGTGCTGGTCGCGTGTGTTGTCCTGCTGGGGGCGGCGAGCGTGTGGTTCGCACTCGAAGCCGATGCGTTGCGCTCGGGAGAACCCGAGGAGAATGCCGCCCTGGTCGACTCCGAGACGACCGAGACGGTTGTCGACGAGATCTCACGACAGTTGAAGGCGGTGTTCTCGTACAACTACGCCAGCCCGGACCGCACTCGACGCGCGGCGGATCGCGCGCTGTTGGAGCGCGCGACGGAACAGTACCGGGATCGGTTCGATCAGGCCATGAAAGCCGCACAGGAACGGGAACTGGTGCGTACTGCAAGTGTCCGTGAGATCGGCGTGCGTGCCATCCACGGCGACACCGCGAGGATGCTGGTGTTCCTGGACCAACAAACATTGACCAAAAAGGATTCGAGTAGTACGCAGCAGACGGTCTCGCTGCTCGTCACGGCCAAGCGGGTGGACGGTGGCTGGAAAATAGCTGAGTTCGGCGGCGGGTGACAACACCGTCGCGCAAACCTGCACGAAACGGCGATTGCCGAGTGATTGGCGAACGGAAGGAAGTGAGTGGTGCCATGTCTTCTCCGGAGGTCGCGTTCAATCTCTCCACCGTGTTCGATACGGTCGCGTCGGCCGTACCGGACAATGAGGTTCTGGTATGGCGGGACCGGAGATTCACATACCGGCAGATGAACGAACGTGTCGACCGAGTCGCTGACTACCTTGCGGCCCAAGGCATCGGATGTCACACACCGCGGTCGGAACTCGCCGGGCACGAGTCCGGGCAGGATCACGTCGGACTCTACCTCTCCAACTGTAACGAGTACCTGGAATGCATGATCGGTGCGTACCGGGCTCGCGCCGCACCATTCAACATCAACTATCGGTACGTGACGGAGGAGCTTCGCTACCTTTTCGAAGACGCCCGTCCGCGTGTTCTCGTTTACCACGCAAGGTTCGGACCGCAGGTTTCCGAAATTCGCGACCGACTTCCCGAGTCGTGTCTGCTGATTCAGGTGGCCGACGACAGTGGCAACGCCCTGTTGTCGGGTGCCGTGGACTACGAGACAGTGGTGCGAAACCGCGCTCTTGCGGAGCGGTCGTCGACACCGACAGGTGACGACCTGTACGTCATCTACACCGGTGGCACAACCGGTTTCCCGAAAGCCGTGTTGTGGCGGCAGGACGACGCTTTCGTCACGTCGATGGGCGGCACGCCGTTCGGATCCCAGCAAGCGTACGCGAGCTACCAGGAACTCTTCTCGAGTGTCCGTGCGGCGGGCGGCGGGCCAACGCTGCTGATGACGGCACCGTTCATGCACGGTGCGGCACAGTGGTCGAGCTTTCACATGATCAGCTCGGGTGGGAAGATCGTGCTCCCGGACGACGGTGCACGACTCGAATGGGGCGACGCGCTGCGCGTGGCGGCACGGGAACACGTGGTCAGTATCCCGGTCGTCGGAGACGCGATGGCACGAGGTCTGGTCGAGGAACTCCGACGGCACAGCCACGACCTCGGCGGAGTCGCCGCGATCAACAACGGTGGGGCGCCGCTGAGTCCGGCAGTGCGGGAAAGTGTACTTGAGGCGCTGCCGCACGTCATGGTGCTGGACTCGGTCGGTTCCTCCGAGACCGGTATCCAGATGAACAGTACTGCGACCGCAGAGGCGGGCGACACCGTCGGAGTGTTCTCCCAGGACGCGGAAACCACGGTCGTGGATGATCTGTTCGAACGTGAGCTCGTTCCGGGAGAGGGGCCGGGGTGGCTCGCCAGCAAGGGTCGGGTACCGCTGGGCTACCTCGGTGACGCGGCGAAGACCGCACGGACCTTCCCGACGATCGCGGGAACACGCTACAGCTTGCCGGGTGATCGTGCGACACTGCGTGCCGACGGCAGGATCCAGCTGCTGGGACGAGACGCGACGACCATCAATTCCGGTGGGGAGAAAATCTATGCCGAGGAGGTCGAACGAGCGGTCGCCGCGCATCCACAGGTGCGTGACGTGATCGTCGTCGGCCGCCCGTCCGAGCAATGGGGCTTCGAACCGGTGGCGATCGTGCAACTGGCGGACGAGAACACCGTCACGGACGCCGAACTGTTGGCCACGAGCGGCCGTCACCTGGCCGGTTACAAGGTCCCGAAAGCCATCCTGCGTCGTCCGGAGATCGTCCGTTCACCGACCGGCAAGGCCGACTACCGGTGGGCCAGTGAACAGGTGACAGTGGACTGAGCGATCCCGGACACGAAGTAGGGAAGAGATGCGTCATGCGACACGGTATCGTGTTGTTCACGAGTGAATACGGCATTGCCCCGGCGACCGCGGCGTTGGCCGCGGAACGATCCGGATTCGACACGTTCTATGTACCGGAACACACGCATATACCCATCAGGCGTACGGCGGCGCATCCGACCACTGGAGATGCTTCGTTGCCTGACGAACGGTACAAGCACACGCTCGATCCTTGGGTGTCGTTGGCGAGCGCGGCGGCTGTGACCTCCCGAATCGGCTTGGCGACTGCTGTGGCGCTGCCGGTGGAATCCGACCCGATCACGCTCGCCAAGACCATCGCCACGCTCGATCAACTCTCCGATGGCAGGGTGACTCTCGGCGCTGGCTTCGGTTGGAACACCGACGAACTCGCCGATCACGGTGTGCCTGCCAGGCAACGACGCAGCGTGTTACGCGAGTATCTCGAGGCAATGCGTGCACTGTGGACCATGACGGAGGCGACCTACCAGGGTGATTTCGTCGGTTTCGGTTCCAGCTGGGCGTATCCGAAACCGGTCGGGAACGTACCGTGCGTGATCGGAGCGGGTGGCGGGCCGAGAACATTCGAGTGGATCGCCGCCCATGCGCACGGGTGGATGACGACGCCGGCCGAGACGGATATCGCAGGGCAGGCGGTGCGGCTGCGTAAGGTGTGGGCGGCTGCGGGGCGTGACGGCGACCCCGATATTCGGGTGTTGGGCACGAGCAAGCCGACCGCCGAGCTGTTGAGCCGGTGGGAGCAGGCCGGTGTTACCGAGGTCGTCTGGGGACTGCCGGATCGCAGTCCCGAGGAAGTGGAGGATTTCCTCGCTCGTCACGCGCAACGGCTCGGACTCGGGAGTGCGGGCTGACTGGTTGGGAACCGACGGTGATCGTGTCGTGGTGTTGGGCGGACCGGCACCGCTCCGGTCTTGTGTGCGGGGATCACCCAACTTAAAATAGACACATGTCCAATCAAGTGTCTGGGACTAGACGGTGCTGACCATTGACCGTCTCGGTGAATGGTCAGCGTTGGCGCTGTCCACGGGCAGATCGACAGGCCAGGAGGGCAGTAGTGCTACCCGATGTTCCCGAACCCGCGTTGCTCATCGATGGTGAACTGACGAAAGCATCCGGCGGGGAGAGTTACCCGATCGTCAATCCGGCTACCGGGGTCGAGATCGGAGTCGCCCCGGATGCCTCAGAATCCGATGTGGATTCTGCGATTGCTGCCGCTCGACGTGCGTTCGACGAAAGCAGCTGGTCGACGGATCACTCATTCCGGGTCCATTGCCTGCGTCAACTCCATGCGGCGCTGCTGGACCATGCGGCGGCGATGCGCTCACTGACGACCGTAGAGGCCGGTGCGCCGGCCTTCCTGACGGCGGGCCCGCAGTACGACATGCCGGTCGACACGGTGAAGTGGATGGCCGATACGGCGGCCGAGTACGAGTGGGAGAGCGACCTCGGGGTCGCACACCCCATGGGTGTTACCTCGAGGCGGACCGTCCGTCGCGAACCGGTGGGTGTCGTCGCCGCGATCACCCCCTGGAACTTCCCGAACCAGATCAACCTGGCCAAACTCGGGCCCGCCCTCGCTGCCGGAAACACGATCGTACTCAAACCCGCGGCGGATACTCCCTGGCTCGCTGCCGAGCTCGGCAGGTTGGTACGAGAGCGGACCGATATTCCGCCCGGTGTGGTCAACGTGGTGACACCACGTTCGGATCGGGTAGCCGGAAGACTGACGACCGATCCGCGTGTCGATCTCGTTTCGTTCACAGGGTCGACTGCGACAGGTAAGAAGATCATGGCGGACGCCGCGGAGACTGTGAAGAAGGTGTCTCTCGAGCTGGGCGGCAAGTCGGCCGCGATCGTACTCGACGATGCCGACCTGCACGCGGCGGTCGGGGCGGCGGCCTTCAGCGTGGGAATCCATGCCGGACAGGGCTGTGCGTTGACGACCCGCCTGTTGGTTCCACGAAAGCGGTACGACGAGGCTGTATCGATCGCCGCATCGACAATGAGTTCGTTCGGTGCGCAGGACCCGGCGGCACCGGAAACGATCTGTGGGCCGGTGATCTCGGCAGCGCAACGCGATCGCATCAAGGCGTATCTGGACATCGCGACCGAGGAGGGGGGCAGGTTTGCCACCGGCGGTCGCGTGTCGACGGATACCGACGCCGGATTCTGGGTCGAGCCGACCGTGATTGCCGGGTTGGACAACACTGCCCGGGCCGCCCGCGAGGAGATCTTCGGCCCCGTGCTCGTCGTCATCGCGCACGACGGGGACGACGACGCCGTCCGCATCGCCAACGACTCGTCGTACGGCCTCTCCGGATCGGTCGACAGCGGATCGGCGGACCGGGCGAGGGGAGTGGCCGCACGGATTCGTACCGGGACCCTGGCGGTCAACGGTGGCGTCTGGTACGGGGGTGACGTGCCGTTCGGCGGATACAAGCAGTCCGGTATCGGCCGCGAGATGGGGCTTGCGGGTTTCGAGGAGTACCTGGAAACGAAGGTTCTTGCGGAGGCGGTGTGACCGTGATCCGGCTTCCCCATCGCTGTGTTGGGCGGGTTTGGATCACCCGATCGAGGAGGAAAGATGAGCGGCAGGTATGACGGCAAGGTGGCGGTGGTGACCGGTGCTGCCACCGGGATCGGTGAAGCGTACGCACGGGGGCTGGCCGCCGAGGGGGCCGCGGTCGTGGTGGCGGACATCCACGACGAGGCCGGTGAGAAGGTGGCGCACTCGATCAGATCCGCGGGGGGACGAGCGCACTTCGTGCCGACGGATGTTTCCGATCCCGCGTCTGCGCAGGCGATGGCCGCCACCGCTGTCGATGAGTTCGGTGGCATCGACCTGTGCGTCAACAATGCCGCGATCTACGGCGATATGCAGTTCGATTTGTTGATCACTGTGGACTGGGAGTACTACCGCAAGTTCATGGACGTGAACATGGACGGTGCGCTGGTTGTCAGTCGCGCCGTGTATCCCTACATGCAGCAACAGGGCGGCGGGGCGATCGTGAACCAGAGTTCTACCGCGGCATGGCTCTACTCCGGTTTCTACGGACTCGCGAAAGCGGGCGTGAACGGACTGACGCAACAGCTCGCGCACGAACTGGGTGGTATGAACATCAGGGTGAACGCCATCGCACCCGGTCCGACGGACACTGCGGCCACCCGTGCCCAGGCGGGAGACGCCGCCGCCGAGCTGGTACAGGGTATGGCACTGAAACGCATGGGAACGACCGACGACATGGTGGGCACGTGTCTGTTCCTGTTGTCCGATGCGGCGGCCTGGATCACCGGCCAGATCATCAATGTGGATGGTGGGCAGGTGTTCCGGTGATGACGCAGCAATGCGGGGCTGTCGGTTTCGTGGGGCTGGGAAACATCGGGAAAGCGATGGCGATGCGGCTCGTGGCGCGGCCCGGTGGTGTGTGGGTGTACGATCTGGCCACGGAGCCGGTGGCGGAGCTGGCCGAGGCCGGTGCGGGGGTGGCCGCGAGCGTGGCTGATCTGGCTGATCGGGTCGAGCTGGTCTGTGTCATGGTCCGCGATGACGAGCAGGTGCGGGACGTTCTGGGGCAGCTCTCGGATGCCTCCCGACACGAGCTCGTGGTGGCCGTGCACTCGACGGTCGCGCCGCACACTCCCGCGGAGTTGGAAAACATCGCCGCTGCCGGGGTACGGATCGTGGATGCTCCCGTCAGTGGCGGTGCCATCGGAGCGGCCGACGGCAGCCTCGCGATCATGGTGGGAGGCAGCGAGCAGGCGTACCGGACGTGTGCGGAGCCGTTCTCCTGGATGGGCTCGGAGGTACTGCATGCCGGACCACTGGGTACGGGAACACGCATGAAACTGGCGCGTAACCTGCTGCACTTCGCGTCGTTCACTGCCGCCACGGAGGCGCAGCGGCTCGCAGAGGCGGCGGGCGTGGACCTGAAGGATCTGGGCAGGGTGGTGCGACACACCGATCTCGTGACCGGAGGCCCGGGGGCGATCATGCATCGTGACACGACCTCCACCATCGGGACCGATGATTTCTGGTTCGGCGTGTTCGACCACGTGCGCATGCTGGGTGAGAAGGATCTGGCGTTGGCTGTCGAGCTCGCCGAGGACCTGGGCGTAGATCTGCCGTTGGCGCGGCACGCACTGCACGGGTTGGCTGACGGACTCGGGTTACCGGCCACTGAGAGCGACGTTGCGGAGAGATCATCGTGACCGAACAACAGGCGGATGCCGACGACGGGGTACGTCGTCGTGGTCTGGAGAAAATGGCGGAAGTCTACGGCATGGAGTTCCAGGACGGTGCCGGGGATTTCTTCCGCTACACTGCCGATCACCTGTTCGGCGATATCTGGTCCCGGGAGGGGCTCAACACCAGGGACCGTCGACTCCTGCTGCTCGGGCTGTTGGCTTCCCAGGGGGCCACGGATGTCCTGGGGATCCAGGTCGATGCCGCACTACGCAATGGTGAACTCGACTCGACGGCGCTGCGGGAGATCGTCATATTCCTGTGCCACTATGCCGGTTGGCCGATCGGATCCCGACTGAACTCCGTGGTCGAGGAGACGATCAACAACCACGGTTGAACCGGCATTCGTTGCTGCCACGGTCAGGAGCTCCGTCGCCACGTCCCTCGAACTGCGGCGACAGGTGCGCGGACGACCACCTAG
>Ga0079226_10001018_pt1 | contig 21165 bp, 13 predicted proteins | sample Poulit2014_FD_76345 | JGI IMG/M metagenome (GOLD analysis project Ga0079226, IMG submission 76345) | Agricultural soil microbial communities from Georgia to study Nitrogen management - Poultry litter 2014 | ecosystem: Environmental > Terrestrial > Soil > Agricultural land | place: USA: Georgia... | reverse complement strand
GCGCTGTCGAACTTCACGATCGACGACAAGCACCTGCAGAGTCTCGAAGACACCATCGAGGAAGCCGATGGGGACGCCGCGAAGGCGGTAGCCGACTGGCGCAAGAAGAACAAGGACTTCGTGCAGGAGAAGTTCGGCTCCATCAAGGAAGGCTCCGGCAAGCTGACCATCCCCTACATTTCCTGGGCCGAGGATGTCGCGCTGTCCAACCTGCTGCAGCAGGTTCTCGAGGACAAGGGCTACTCCGTCAAGCTCAAGCAGCTGCAGGCGGGCGTCATCTTCTCGAGCCTCGCCAAGGGCGAGACCGATGTCTTCCTCGACTACTGGCTCCCGACCACCCACAAGGACTACAAGGAGCAGTACGGCGACAAGATCGAGGACCTGGGTGTGTGGTACGACAGCGCCACACTCGAGCTGACGGTTCCCTCCTATGTCGAGGACGTCAACTCCATCGCTGATCTGAAGAAGCACGCGGACAAGTTCGACAACGAGATCGTCGGCATCGACTCCGGTGCCGGGATCATGGACCAGGTCTCGAACAGTGCCATCCCGAAGTACAACCTGGGCGGCTGAGCTGGGCAGCTGAGCGAACAGCCAACCACACGAGAAGTGGGGCGCGGTCCGCGGACCGCGCCCCACTTCTCGTCTCGGGGACCTACTCGCGCAACGAGCGCTTCAGCACCTTACCGCCGGCGTTACGCGGCAGGGTTTCGCGGAAGACGATCGAGCGGGGTCGTTTGTAGTTGGCCAGGTGTTCGGCGCAGTAATCCAGCACGGTCTGCTCGGTGAGTGTCTCGTCCCCGCTGACGACGAACGCCTTGCCGACCTCACCCAACCGTTCGTGGTCCACGCCGATCACCGCGCTCTCCCGGACCTGGGGCATACTCGCCAGCAGCCGCTCCACCTCGGCCGGGTACACGTTGAACCCGCCGCAGATGTACATGTCCTTCAGCCGGTCGGTGATACCGAGGTTGCCCTCCTCGTCGAGCACTCCGATATCACCGGTGTGCAACCATCCGTCCTCGTCGATGGCAGCCGCCGTCGCGTCCGGATCGTTGAGGTAGCCGCGCATCACGTTCGGACCTCGCACAACCACTTCACCGGGTTTCCCCGGACTGGTCGAGGCACCCGTCGAATCCACGGTGTCGATCTCGAAACCCGCGGTGGCACTGCCGCAACTGCGTGAGATCACTTCCAACCGCTGGCCGGGTCTGCTCATGCTCACCACCACGGCCTCTGTCAGACCGTAGGCGGTGAGCACCGTGTCCACATCGAGTTCGCTTCCCATCCGCCGTACCAAGGTCTCGGGCACGGTCGCCGCCCCGGTGACGGCCAACCGCAGCGAGGACGTGTCCCACTGCGGCAACTCCGCGTGATCGAGCATCATCTGGTAGATGGTCGGCGCCCCCGGCAATATCGTGATTCGCTCCCGCTGCACACATGCCAGGGCCTGGCCGGGCTCGAACACGGCCTGCGGCACGAGCGTCGCGCCCGTCAGCAGACAGACCAGGATTCCGGCTTTGTACCCGAAGCTGTGGAAGAACGGGTTGACGACCAGGTAACGGTCGTCCGATGTGACCTCACCGCAGGCTGCCCACGACGCTGCGACCGACAACACCTGCGAATGGCTGGACATCGCCCCTTTGGGTTTGCCGGTGGTTCCCGAAGTAAACAGGATGTCGCTGATGTCGTCACCGACGACCGCGTCCGCGTGGGCGTCGACATCCGCTGCCGTGGCGACGTCGAGGTGCGCGGCGATCTCGTCCCAGTCGATCACCGTGGAATCGGGCTCGTCCGCGGTGTCTCCGGGCACGCGGAGCACCGTGCCCAGCTCGGGCAGCCCCGCCACCACGTTACCGGTGCCCTCGCCGGCAGCCTCCCGGATGCCCCGCAACCGGTCGGCACCGAGGAACTGTCCCACGACGACGAGCACACGCGCATCGGTGCGGCGTAGCAGATCAACCGACTCACTACCCGTGTAGCGAGTGTTGATCGGTACGAGCGTCGCTCCGACGTAGAGCGCACCGAGCGCGGCCAGTACCCAGTGTCGCGTATTGGGTGCGCACACCGCGACACGGTCGCCGGGACGCACGCCGTTGGCGACATACAAGCGAGCGACTTGCCGAACATGTTCGACGAGTTCGTCGTAGGTATACCGCGCTTCGTCGTCGACCAGCGCCTCGACCGCGCCGAACTGGTCCTGCGCATGCCTGATTGCCGCAGGGATGGTCGACACCGGCACAGTCATCGTCGTTCACCTCACAACCCGAACCAGAATATAGAACATGTTCTAATATTGCGGCTCGTGAGGTCAACCCCGGAGCGTCTACGTCCGCGCCTCACCCCCGGCCGAGGATGCCCGGGCGACCTCGGATGCTGCGCTCCTGCCGCCCCGATCCACCGCGTGCAGCACCATCGACGTATCGGAAAGGTCGGGCAGCACGGCAGTCGCACCCGCCTCGTAGAGCTCGTCCGCGCCGCTCCCGCCGGTCGTCACGCCGAGGGCCGTCGCGTCGTGCCGACGCGCAGCGGTGACATCGTGCGGACTGTCACCGATCACCACGATCGATTCCGGCACGAGACCATGCTTACTGGTTGCCCGCCTGATCGCATGACCCACCAATTCGTCCCGCAGTGCCGACAACGAGCCGTATCCCCCGATGTCGAAGTCGAGGTGCGTGTCCAACTCGAAGGCCGCGAGCTTGTGTCGTGCGATCTCCGGCAGGTTGCCGGTCACCAACGACTGCACCACATCGGGCCGATCGGCCACCGCGGCCAAGGCACGTCCCGCTCCGGGCAGGGCACGCCCCCGGGTCGACAGGCTTTCCCTGCCCGCACCGGCCACCGCGATCAATCGCTCCCACATGCGACGTATCGTCGCAGTGCTCGCCTCCAACCCGTGCGACCGCAACACCTCCGCCGTGATCCACTGTTCGGTCCGCCCCGCGCAGGAGGGCAACCGCTCCAGCGTGCGTCCCGTCACCTCCAACAACGCCTGGGCGTACCAGTCATGGCCGACACCGCTGAGATCCACGAGGGTCAGATCGATGTCCCAGAGCACCAGTGAACGCATCCGTCCGAGGATACGCGACAGCACGCACCGGGGGAACGGTGTCGACGCCGCCCCTTCCACAACACTTTCAGTCGTCGTTGCCGGCGCGGTACCGCTGAATGGCGTCGATGATCCGGGGACGCAGTTCAGCAGGATCGATGATCGCGTCCACCGAGCCGACGCTGACGGCCCGCTGCACACTGTGTACCCGATCGAACTCCCCGGCGACCTCACTGAGTTTCTCCGCCCGCACCGTGGCACGCACCTCCGTGAGCTCGGCGTTCAACTCCGCTCGCGCCGTGTCATCCGCAGTCGCGAGTCGGGACTCGAGCTCGGCCACACGTGGATCCGCGCCGGTACGTTTGTCGACATCACCGGAGAACACCACGGCCGCCGCGGGCGCCCCACCGATCACGGAGGCGAATGAGCCCTCCACCGCCAGTACCGTCATGTTCGGATTGAGCGCCTTCGAGAACACCACGAAGGCCCCGCCGTGATACCGGGACACCACACAGAACACGATCGGCCCCGAGAAATTCACGACCGCGCGGCCGATCTCCGCACCGTACTCGAGTTGCAGTTTCCGCATCGACTCCGGAGAACCGTCGAATCCCGACAGGTTCGCCAGGATCACCAACGGTCGGTTCCCACTGGCCGCGTTGATCGCGCGCGCAGTCTTCTTCGACGACCTCGGGAACAGTGTCCCCGAAGTGAAAGTATCCGGACCGTCGGTCGGTGGAAACCCGCCGCGCGGCACGGACTGCGACTCGATACCGAGCAGACACACGGGAACCCCGTCGAGATGCGCGTCCTGCACCACGGATGTGTCCGCATCCACCATTCCGGACCAACGTTCCAACACCGGGTGATCCTGGTCGGAGACGGCACGCATCACCGTACGGATATCGAACGGCTTCTTCCGGTCCGGGTTGCTGTCGGACGAGAAGATCTCGCCCACCGTCTCGAACTCGCTGCCCTCCGCACGATGTGGATACGCACTCACATCCCGATCCTTCGGATCGGACGTCGGAACAGTGCGGGGCTCGTGTTCACCCGGCAGAACATAGGTGTGCTCGTAGTGCGACTGCAGCACCTCCACCGCACCCGCCAGATGCGGCGCCCAGTACTGTGCCTGTCCGTTCGGCCCCATCACACGGTCGTATCCGCCGATACCGAAGTTGTCCTCCGCGGATACTCCACCGGAGAAGTCCAACGACTGCTTACCGGTCAACACCATCGCGGAATCCGGGGTCATCACCAGGATTCCCTTGGTGTGCATCAACATCGTGGCCTCGGCATTGAAGTACGGTTGCGCACCCACGTTGATCCCGGCGACCACGACATTGATCTCTCCACCGTCCTGGGTGAACCGAACGATCCGTTTCAGTGCGGTAGCGACCCAGTCCATGTTCTCCGTACCGGAGTCCATCGCGATCCGAGCTCCGGCCGACAACGCGAACCACTCCACCGGGACACTCATACGATCGGCCAGGTCGAGGGCGGCCACGATCCTTGCACACTCCGGCTCGGACAGTGCGCCCAGCGCCTTGGTCGGGTCACCCAGCAGCACCACCCGGGTCATTCCCTCCGGGAAACGGTCGGTGACCGTCGTGACCACGCCGACGACCACAGCGGCCGTGTTCTGTCCCTTGGAACGCTCCACAGGGGTCAGCACGTGCCCGTCGGCAGCCAGGTCGTACTCGACGAAACTGCCGTGCTCACCGGCCAGCATGTCGGCAAGCTCGTACGGGTACACCGTGCCGCGACGTTTGGCCCGCAGCACCTTCTGCCGGTAGTCGTCGAGCGGCTCGATCGGTTCGGTTTCGGGAGCAGTGATCGAGGTTCGTACACCGGATGCCGCGTCGTAGTTGATACGCATCATCACGTCTTGCAGCTCTCCGGTCTGCCAGTCACGTTGTCTCCCGAGGAAGGCGACCTCCTCGAGCCCGGCATCAGCGGTACGTGGCACCAACCGCTGGGCCAGACTCCGCAGCTCCGCATCACCGAGCTCACTCGGCGGCCAGACGTACAACAGGATGCGGTTGGTGTCGAACCGCTTCCTGGCGGGTCGTTCGGCCTGCACGGTGCGAATCGCATCCAGACAGCCATCCAGTGCCCCCTCGAGCGCCGGCAGTGCGCGTAACTGGCCCTCGTCGTCCAGCAGCGGTGTCAGGTCACGCACCTGCCCCATCGCGACCAACCGTTCGTCAGCCGGATTTTGTTTGGCGACGCACCGGAACAGATAGACATCCTCGTCGGCCGACGGTAACCGCGACAGATCGAAGTGACGCAGTCTCGGTAGCTGCAGCCGCTGCGCCACCAACGGGTGCAGGCCCCTGGTCAGTCTGTCCTCCGCGAGCCCGCCCACCGCGTCACTACCGGGGCGGAAGGTGAAATGGTGATGCATCGCGGCCCCGGGGGGCCCGGCGACCGTCGTGGTGATCCGACGCAGATTGTCGGGCCGGACCGCTGCCCGCAGGGTTTCCAGCAGGCGCGTGGCCAGTTCGTCGGCATCATCGGGTTGTTGCGGCCATGTCAGATAGATGTCGGCAACCACCTCGGTGCCGGTCGGGAACACCCGAGACGCCTCGTCCACGACCGACAGCGCCCCGTCGAGGTCTCGGACACGCGCGGTCGTCGCCACGAGCCCCAGACGGTTCCCGCCCAGGTCGTACTCCGCGGTCACGCACGGACGATCCGCCACCCGGCGGCACCATATCCGCTCGAGGTCACGTGCCCGGTAGTAACGGCGACTGAGCACCTCCAACAACGGGCCGTTATCGACACGACTACGATCGATGCGTTGTGCCAACAACCGCACCAACGGTTCGGTACTGGCCACCATCTCCTCGATCCGGTCCGCGCGGTCCGCGGCATCCGGGTGCCGGTCCAGGTATCTCAGATGTTCGCGCATCCGCGCGTACACCCGCGCCCGGTTCCGACGCAGCAACGGTTGCGCGAACCAGCGGAACACCACACTCCTGGCAAGGTCGCCGACCTCGGGGAACCGCACCTGCGTCGCCATGATCAGACGTTCCAACGCCTGGCCGACGACCTGCCGAGTCGCATTCACCGGCGCGGGTTCCCGAAGCCACTGCTCCAGTACGGTGGTCACGATCCGCACATCCGAGCCAGCACGTTGCTGTGCCAAAAAGATGCGGAAGACAGCGTCCTCCAGTTCCGGCGAACGGTCCAACTCGGTCACGTCGTAGTGTCCGAGCGCCCGCCGGAGTCGTTCCCGGAACGACTCGGGAAGGTTCGCACGGTCCACATCGAGACTCTGTAGGTAACTGTGCAGGTACTCCCGTGGCGTGTGCACCTGGGTATCCATCGTGGACTCGTCACCCGCGGGACGGTTGCGGCTCAGCTCGGAAAGATCCGCGAACGCCTCCAACAGTCGCACCTCGGCCGTCAGCGGACCGCCCTCGTCGGATCCCGGCCGCTGCCGGACCCGGCGGTACGCAGCCAGTGAACCCCCCTCGACGAGCGGTTCGGGATCAAAACCGAGCAACTGTCCGTGCAGGTGGGTCAACGTCGCGGCGACCAGTTCGGCAGGTTCCGGTTCCACAGGGTGAGCCGGCAGCTCCAACTGCGGGCCGGATTCCGTTGTCGTGTCCTCCGAAGTGGAGTCATCGGCGAGCGGCTCGAGGCGCAACAACGGCGCCCCGGTTCCGACCTGGCTTCCGACGGCGATGTGACGTTCCCGCAGGACCGCTCGGAACGGCGCCCGCAGCACGGTCTCCATCTTCATGCTTTCCAGCACGAGCACCGGCGCGTCCGCCTCGACCTCCGCACCCGTCTCGACCGGGGTCGCCACCACCAGCGCGGGCGCCGGAGAACGAATCACACCACCCTCGTCCCGGTTGATGCGGTGCGCGATTCCGTCGACCTCGACGAAATGCGTCGGACCATGCGTGTCGCTGACAAAACGGTGCCGCCGCCCGTTCACGGTGAGCTGGCCACGGCGGGAATCGAACCGCTCGACGCGTACCGTCAAGGAATGCGGCGCCTCGGCATTGCCCGCGCCGATGCCGAGACGGAACACGTCCTGACCGACCCGCGCCACCACGACGCGGTAGCCGACCCCCCGCAATTTCAGGTCGATCGACTGGCCGCCCTCGTGCTGCACCTGCGGCCTACCACCGTAGGCCGTGGACAACAGACGCTGCCGTTCGACGGCCTCGCCGTCCTCGTAGGCCTCGATGGCGGCTGCGGCCAAGGCGATCCCGGAGTGTTCGGTCATCACCAGATCACCGGTGGCACGCACCCGGTCGATCCAGCCGGTGTCCACCGTCGCCTCGATCACCTCGTCACGGTCGAGCAGCTCGAGCACGAAGCTCTTGTTGCTCGCACCGCCTTCGATGATCACCGTGGTCTCGGCCATCGCACGACGCAGGCGTGCCAATGCCTCCGCACGATCCGCACCGTAGGCGATGATCTTCGCGATCATCGAGTCGAAATCAGCGGGGATACTGTCCCCTGCCGCGACGCCGGTGTCCACCCGGATTCCCGCGCCCGCGGGCAGATCGAGTGCTACGATCTTTCCCGGCGACGGCGCGAACTCCCGGTCGGGGTCCTCCGCGTTGAGTCGTGCCTCGATCGCGTGTCCGGCTTCTGCAGGTGCCTCACCCTCGAGGGCGGCGCCCGCGGCCACGTGCAGCTGCGCCTTGACCAAGTCCACTCCGGTGGTGACTTCCGTGATCGGATGCTCCACCTGCAACCGCGTGTTCACTTCCAGGAACGCGAACAGCCGCTCGTCGGGGCGATAGAGGAACTCGACGGTACCGGCACCGCGGTAGTCCACCGCGAGCGCGAGTCGTTCGGCAGCGGCCTTGAGCTCCGCCGTCTGCTCGTCACTCAACAGCGGTGACGCGGACTCCTCAATGATCTTCTGGTTCCTGCGCTGCACCGAACAGTCCCGCACCCCCAGCGCCCACGCCGTTCCCTGGCCATCCGCGATCACCTGCACCTCGACGTGTCGTGCCCCGGTCACCAACCGCTCCAGGAAGACAACGCCACTGCCGAAGGCACGCTCGGCTTCGGCAGTGGTGCGTTCGTAGGCCTCAGCGAGCTCGGCGTCCGTATTCACTACCCGGATGCCCCGGCCACCACCGCCGGCGGTCGCCTTGAGCATGAGTGGATAACCGATCTCCGAGGCCGCATGCTGGGCCCCAGCGAAGTCGGTGACGGCGCCCCGACTCCACGGCGCTACCGGTACCCCTACCTCCTCGGCCAGCAGTTTCGCGCCGATCTTGTCACCGAGCCTACGCATCGCCTCGGCGCTCGGGCCGATGAAGTTGACGCCCAGTTTTTCGCACAGCTCCACGAAAGCGGGGTCCTCGGCGACGAATCCCCAGCCGACCCAGGCGGCGTCGGCACCGGTGTCGACGAGCGCCTGCTCCAGCACCGTGAAGTTCAGATACGGCCGGTCGGCAGCCTGGCCGAGACAGTACGCGTGGTCGGCCTCCCGAACGAATGTCGCAGTACGGTCGACGTCGGTGTAGAGCGCGATGGTCTCGATCCGCGTGCCGTAACCTGCGTTGTATTCCCGGACCGCATGGATCAACCGCATCGCGGCCTCTCCCCGGTTCACGACGGCGACACGCGTAAACACTGAACGAACCTCACAAATCAAACGACAGAAAGCGGCGGCCCTCCACCTGTCGGAGTGCCGCCTCACCCTGCCGCCACCCTCCACGTTACCGAGCAGTATCGAAATGGGTGAGGCATCACGTGTCGTCAGCGATCATTTGTAGGGATTCTCCAAACAGGCTCTAACCGCCCGGACGCGACCGTGCGTTCATTGCCAGGTCCGCGGAAATGCGTCCGCAGGTGTCCAGCAACTCCGGAAGGATCCCGGTACGGACCGTGTCCCGACTGACACGCCCCGCGTGGGTGGAGACGTTCACCGCCGCGACAACACCACCGTCACGGTCACGTACCGGAGCCGCCACGGAACGCAAGCCCTCCTCGAGTTCCTGATCGACGAGCGCATAGCCCTGGGTACGCACCCGGTCGAGTTCCGTGCGCAGGTGCGTCGCCGAATCCAGCGTGTGGGAGGTCAGCTTCGTCAGCTCGGCCTCCCGCAGATACCTCTGCAACGCTTCCGCGTCGAGGTCTGCCAGCAACACGTGCCCCATCGAGGTGGCATGCGCGGGGAAACGGGTACCGACGTTGATCCGTACCGCCATGATGCGTGACACAGCCACGCGGGCGACATACACCACGTCGGTGCCCTCGAGCACCGACGCCGAACACGACTCGCCGACCGTCGCCGAGAGCCGTTCCAGGTGGGGCTGTGCCACGTCGGGCAGCGACATGCTGGACAGGAAGGAGTATCCGAGTTCGAGAACCCGTGCGGTCAATGCGAAGTATTTGCCGTCGAAGGACACGTAACCGAGATCCACCAGCGTCAACAGGAACCGTCGCGCGGCAGCACGGGTCAGCTCCGTCGCCCGGGCCACCTCGCTCAACGTCAGGACATCGGCCCGTTCGCCGAACGCTCTGATCACCGCGAGTCCGCGGTCGAGAGACTGCACATAATGGTCGCCCGAGTGCCCCTCCGGACTCTCGGCCGTACCGTCAACGCTCTGCGCCATGGCTGCCAGCGTATCGGGGCCGCTGCCAAGAAGGTGTCGGAGTGGAATGATGGCGGCATGGCTTCCGAACAAGCAGCGAATCCACACCAGCCTCGCAACGTGCTCGGCAGCACGCTCGAAACCTGTGGTACGGACCCATTGACCGGCTTCTATCGGGATGGCTGCTGCGACACCGGACCGGAGGATCTGGGCAATCACACGGTCTGTGCTGTCGCCACGAGCGAATTCCTGAGCCAACAGGCAGCGGTCGGCAACGAACTACGTGTCGCCAAACCCCAGTACGGGTTCTCCGGAGTGGGCCCGGGTGATCGGTGGTGTGTCTGTGCGGCACGCTGGCGCGAAGCATACGAGGCCGGGGCCGCACCGCCCGTCGTACTGGCGGCGACGCATATCGGGGCGCTGGAAGAGGTGGATCTCGCGAAGCTCCAGGAACATGCGGTGGACGTTCCCGCGGACCCCAGCAGCCTGACATAGCCACCGGCTGTCTGGTTCACGAGCGCTCGTGGACCAGACAGCCGGTGGCGCACACCAGCACTACTCGTCCTGGCTGCTGTCCGTGGTGGCGCGCTGCTGGATCTCGTGAACAACGGCGGGGTCGGCAAGAGTTGTGGTGTCGCCGAGACTGCGGTTCTCCGCGACATCGCGCAACAGCCGCCGCATGATCTTGCCGGAGCGCGTCTTCGGCAGATCAGGAGTGAACACGATGTTCGCCGGGCGTGCGAGCTTACCGATCTTGTGGCCGACGTGCTCCCGGAGTTCGGAGAGCTTCGTCGGGCTGCCCTCCACGCTCCCCTTGAGCGTCACGTAGGCAACGATCGCCTCGCCGGTATCGGCATCGGCACGACCGCACACCGCGGCCTCGGCGACGTCGGTGTGGTCCACGATGGCGGACTCGACCTCGATGGTGGAGATGCGGTGCCCGGAAACGTTCATGACGTCGTCGACTCGGCCGAGCATCCAGAAGTCCCCGTCCCGGTCGATACGAGCACTGTCCGAGACGAAATAGCGTCCGGGATACTGCGACCAGTAGGTGTCCTGGTAGCGCTCCGGATCGTTGTAGATACCGCGCAACATCGCGGGCCACGGTTCGGTGATCACCAGATATCCACCGCTCCCGGCCGGCACCTCGTTACCGGTCTCGTCGTACACGCTCGCGTATACGCCGGGCAGCGGCCGGTTCGCCGAGCCGGGCTTCAACGTCGAGGCCCCCGGCAACGGGCTGATCATGATCATGCCCGTTTCGGTCTGCCACCACGTGTCCACGACCGGGGTACGACCACCGCCGATGTGGTTGCGGTACCACACCCACGCCTCGGGGTTGATCGGTTCGCCCACGCTGCCCAACACCCGCAATGAGGACAGGTCGTGCCTCTGCGCGTACTCCGGCCCCCACTTCATATGGGTACGGATCGCCGTCGGCGCCGTGTACAGCACCGTCACCCCGTACCGCTCGACGATGTCCCACCAACGATCCTTGTCCGGATAATCCGGGGTGCCCTCGTACAGCACACTGGTGACGCCGTTGCACAGCGGACCGTACACGATGTACGAGTGGCCGGTGATCCAACCGATGTCGGCAGCGCACCAGTACACCGTGTCCGGTTTGATGTCGAACACGAAGTGGTGTGTGGTTGCCACCCCCACCAGGTAGCCGGCTGTGGTGTGTTTGATGCCCTTCGGCCGCGAGGTGGTGCCGGAGGTGTACATCAAGAACAGCAGGTCCTCGGCGTCCATCGACTCGCACGGGCAGGTCGCCGGATCGTCCGACTGGTCCGCGGAGGCGTCGTGGTAGTAGACGTCCCGGCCGGCGCGCATCGTCACGTCTCCCCCGGTACGTGCGACGACCAGGCAGGTGTTCACTCCGGGAGCGGAGTCCAGCGCCTCATCCGCGATCCCCTTCAGAGACACCGCCTTACCACGACGCAGCGTCTCGTCCTGAGTGATCAGGATTTCGCAACCCATATCGTTGAGTCGGTCGGACAGCGATCCCGCGGAGAACCCACCGAACACCACCGTGTGCGGTGCTCCGAGCCGGGCGCAGGCCAGCATCGCCACGGGCAACTGCGGCACCATCCCCATGTAGATACCGACCGGGGTTCCCTTGCGTACACCAAGCTTGCGCAGCGTGTTCGCGAACTGGGTGACCTCTGCCTGCAACTGGGCGTACGAAATCGCGCGACGCGTGTCGGCCGGTTCCCCCTCCCAGTGGAACGCCACGCGATCACCGTTGCCCGCCTCGACATGGCGGTCCACACAGTTGTAGCAGACATTCAGTCGCCCACCCAGGAACCACTGGGCGTACGGCGGATCCCACTGTTTCAGCTGCGTGAACGGTTCGAACCACGACACCCGCTGGCGCCCCTCGGTTTCCCAGAACTCGTCCGGATCACGCTCATAAATCTCGGAGCCGGCGTTCGCCTGTGCGACGAACTCCGCCGACGGTGGATATGTCCGTTCCTCTTCGAACAACGCATCGATCTGTGACGATTCAGCCATCCTTCACCACTCCACACACGCGAACAGACAGATTACACACGGGTGAACCACCCGAACCGCGGCATCGGCAACCCGCTTCCCACCGGAAGCGCAGCGTGACCGACTGTTCCGTTGGTCACCTTCGTGAATGAGGTATACCACGTCAGCGGTGCTTCCATCACTCCCGCACAACCTTCCGCGAACGTCAAGACGTCACCGTCGACGAATCCACTGATCAGCAATGTGAGCTCCCCGGTCGTCGCACGGGCAACTCGTGGACCGCAGCTCCCGGCGGCTCACGCGACCCCCTCGGGCGCGGCTCCGCCGATCCGGATCGCGTCAGCGGTGATGCGGTCGATCTCGGTGAGGTCGTCCCTGCTCAGCTCCAGCTCGGCCGCGGCGAGACTGGTTTCGATGTGTGCAGGTTGGCGAGCCCCCGCAATGGCCACGTGCACCCCTGGCTGTGCAAGCACCCAGGCTATGGCCAGTTGACTGACCGTTGCGTTCCGGTCACGTGCGAACTCCACCAGGCGGTCGACGACGGCGAGGTTGTGCCGCAGGTTCTCACCCTGGAACGCGGAGGACTGCGCACGCCAGTCGTCGGAATCGAAGGTGGCATCGGTCGTCAGGGAACCGGTGAGCAGTCCACTGGCAAGAGGACTGTAGGCGAGCACCCCGATATCGTGCTCACGCGCATACGGCAGTGGGTCGACCTCGATACCGCGCCGGAACAGATGGTACGGCGGTTGCAAGGTCTCCGCGGGTCGGGTGCGGTCGAAAGCGGTGAGCTGCGCAGCATCGTAGTTGGATACTCCCGCATGGCGAATCTTGCCCTCGTCCACGAGCTCCTGCAACGCCCCGGCGGTCTCCGCAGCGGAAGTGTCGGTGTCCGGCCAGTGCACCTGGTACAGGTCGATGTGGTCCACTCCGAGCGCGCGCAGGCTCTGCTCCACGCCGTCCCGCAGATTGGTGCGACGTGCGTCGCGCGGCCGGTCCCCTCCTGGATTGATCCCACCCTTCGTCGCGATCACCAACTCGTCACGGCGGTGCTTGAGCTCGCTTTCGAGAGCCTTACCCAGGATGCTTTCGGCCTTACCGAAACCGTAGGCCTGCGCGGTGTCGAAGAAGTTGACTCCGCGTTCCCGGGCGAGCCGAATGGCCTGCACGGCTGCGTCCGTATCGAACGACCCCCACTCCCCACCGATTTGCCAGGTGCCGAAGGCGATCCGGGAGACGTTCAGGCCGCTCCTACCAAGCGTGATTGTCCGCATACCCCCACTCCATCACAGCGCGATCGACAGCGCAGCAATCTGCCACGCCCCCGCACGCCGGAGCGCCGACGTCACGCCGCCGCACGAGACACGAGCGCGCCCCTAACCGGTCGTCGTGTCCCAAGGGCGAATCTGTTCGAACAGCGCGGCCGCGGCGAGCACCAGGTGATCCGCGTGCCGGGCTCCCACAATCTGCAGCCCGACCGCTAGCCCCGACGTGGTGACACCAGCCGGAACGGTGATCGCCGGTTGCTGTGTCAGATTGAACGGGAAAGAGAAACCCGCCCATTCCGGCCAGTCGCTCATACCGCTGCCCGGCGGAACGTCATGGCCCGCCTCGAACGGCTGGATACCGACGGTGGGAGTGACCAACAGGTCGTAGCGCGTGTGGAACTCGCCCATCTGTATTCCGAGCTCCGCCCGGCGTCCCAGCGCGTCGAGATACGCCATGATTGCGCATTCCCGGCCACGCTCCCCCATACGCCGCAGCCCCGGGTCCAACGTGCCCGCCACGTCGGGGCCGAACGCCTCGAGTCCCTTCGCAGCTCCGGTTGCCCACAACCGGGTGAAGGATTCCAGGTGATCCCCGAAACCGGGATCGACCTCGTCGACGAACATGCCCGTATCCGCCAATGCGGCCACCGCCTCGGAGACCTGCCCCGCCACCTCGCCATCGACATCGAGGTAGCCGAGGGTCGGTGAGAACGCGACGCGGAGGCCACTGGTTCCCGCTGCCGGCGCCGTACCGAACGCGCACTCCGCGCCGGGAAGCGCCGTGGGATCGCGGTGATCGGGCACACCGAGCACGTCCATGAACAACGCAACATCAGCGACCGACCGGGTCATCGGTCCCGCGTGCGCCAACGAACCGAAGGCGCTCGCCGGATAGAGCGGGATACGGCCCTGGGTGGGTTTGAATCCGACGATCCCACAGAATGCCCCCGGAACTCGCACCGAACCGCCCGCGTCGGTACCGACCGACAACGCGCCCATACCGGTCGCCACGGCTGCCGCGCTGCCACCACTGGAACCACCCGCTGTCAGCGAGGAATCGTAAGGGTTGCGTGTGATGCCGAATCGCGGACTGTCCGTCACCGCCTTCCAACCCAGTTCCGGGGTGGTCGTCTTCCCCAGCAACACCAGCCCGTTCTCACGCATGCGCGCAGTGACGGGACTGTCCTCCCGCCAGGGTTGGTTCGCGTCGACACACGCCGAGCCGCGCAACGTCGGCCACCCCGCGCTCAGGAACATGTCCTTGATCGACGCGGGCACACCGTCGAGCGGGCCGCGTGCGGTGCCCGCGTGCCAACGCTGCTCGGACGCTCGGGCCTGCTCCAACGCTGCCTCGGAGTCGACAAGGACATAGGCGTTGTGGATCGGGTCCCGGGCGGCAATCGCGTCCAACGATGCCTCCGTCGCCTCGACGGGCGAGAGTTCTCCCGTGCGGTACGCGGTCCCCAGTTGGGCGGCGGTGAGTAGGTTCGGCGTCCGGTCTGCCATGATCCTCCTGTCCGCACCGGGCTCGCAGTATCACTCGAACGGTACGTAACCCAGCTGCTTGTCCACGACGTTACGAAGCGGATCGCCGTTCCGCCACCGTTGGAAGTTGGCCGCGAAAACGTCGGCCAGTCGTTGGCGCCAACCGTGCGCATCGCCTGCCATGTGCGGTGACACGACCACGTTACGCATAGTCCAGAGTGGATTTTCTGCTGGTAGTGGCTCGGGATCGCACACGTCCAGCGCCGCCGCTGTGAGTTCCCCGGCCCGCAGTGCGTTGACCAGGTCATCGGTCACGACGAGCTCTCCCCTGCCCACGTTGACGAACCGTGCACCGGGCGACATGGCGGCGAACGCGGCGGCGTCGAACATGCCCCGTGTCTGCCTGGTCAGTGGCGCTGCCGCCACCACGTAGTCGGCTTCGGACAGCCTGTTGACGAGCTCCGTGGAACGGTACACGGTGCCGAAGTCCTGGTCGTTCGCGCGGCCTCGCCGCCCCACACCGGTGACTCGCATTCCGACAGCCGTCAACAGCCGGGCGATCGCCCGGCCGATCGGGCCGGTACCGACCACGTGCACCCGCCGGCCCACAACGGACTCACCGTCCCTGTGCTGCCAGGCGCGCTGCTGTTGCAACCGCCATGTACCGGGAAAGTCCTTGGCGAACGCCAGAATCAGCCCGAGCACGTACTCGGCGATCGGTTCGTCGAACACTCCACGTGCGTTGGTGACGGTCACCCCACTGGAGACAAGCTCCGGGAAGAGCACCGCGTCCACACCGGCCGCCGCGACGTGCAGCCACCGCAGACAATCGGCCGCGTGCCAGGCCATCGGCAATGCCGTCGACCGGAACTCGTACGCGTAGGCCACGTCGGCGCCCCGCAGTGCCTCGGGCAGGCCCGCTTCATCGGTGTAGCGCACCTCGGCACAGTCCTCGACACCGGCCATCGCGGGTGGTCGCTGTTCACCACACAACACCGTCAACACGGGATTCCGGGTGTCGATCACGCGCACACCGTAGGGCCTGCGCACACCGCTGTCAACGACGACAACGCGTCCCGCCCACGCCCGCGAACGCCCCGCTCGCTCCCTTGACGGTCGAGCTGTCAAGTGTCAACAATCAGCTGTGCACTACGTGTCTGTGGCTGCAGAAGGAGACCACGGCGCATGATGTCACCGGTCGAGTTTGAGCCCGTCGAGCGTGAGTCGACAGCCGCCCTGATCGCACGCAGGCTACGCACGGCGATCACGAACGGCTCGCTCGCCCCGGGCAGCCAACTCGGCGAGACCGAGCTCGCCACCCAATTCGGGGTTTCCCGACGGCCACTGCGTGAGGCCATGCAGCGTCTCGTCACCGAAGGATTGCTGTACGGCGAACGCCACCGTGGCCTGTACGGCGAACGCCACCGTGGCCTGTTCGTGATCGACCCCGGTCCGGACGACGTCTGTGATATCCACACCGCACGCATCGCGATCGAACGCACCGCACTACGGACCATTCCGCGAGCGTCACGCGAATCCGCGGCATCCGAGTTGGACGCCGTAGCCGAAACCATGGCCGGATCACCACGGTCGACCGATCCGCCTACATCGCCACGGCGACGTACTTGGTTTCCAAGTACTCTTCGATACCCAGTGAACCACCCTCGCGGCCCAGCCCGGACTGCTTGACGCCGCCGAAAGGGGCGGCGGCGTTCGACACCACACCCTTGTTCAGCCCGACCATACCCGCGTCGAGCTTTTCGGAGACCCGCAGACCCCGTTGCAGGCTCGTCGTGTACACGAAACTCACCAGACCGTATTCGGTGCCGTTGGCACGGTCCAGCGCCTCCTCCTCGGTATCGAATACCGAGATCGGCGCGACGGGACCAAAAATCTCCTCGGTCGTCACCCGTGCCTCTGCCGGCACCTCTGTGAGCACCGTCGGCTGATAGAAGTTCCCCGGACCATCCACGGTCCCGCCCCCCGTCAGTACCTGCGCTCCGCGGTCCGCGGCGTCATTGACCAACTCGGACACCTTCGTGACAGCGTCCTCGTCGATCAACGGGCCCACCACGACGTTCTCGTCAGTACCGCGGCCGATCGACAACCCGGTCATGCGCTCCGTGAGCTTACGGGCGAACTCGTCCACCACGCCACGCTGTACGTAGAATCGGTTGGCGGCGGTGCACGCCTCACCGATGTTGCGCATCTTCGCCTGCATCGCACCCTCGACCGCCTCGTCGACATCGGCGTCGTCGAACACCAGGAACGGTGCGTTACCGCCGAGCTCCATCGAGGTGCGCAACACCTTCTCCGAGGACTGCGCCAGCAGTCTCCTCCCCACCTCGGTGGAACCGGTGAAGGACAGTTTGCGAGCCCGCCCGTCCCGGATCAACGGCTCCATGACCTTCCCGGAATCACTGGTGGTGACGACACTGAGCACACCCGGTGGCAATCCCGCTTCCGTCAGAATCCCCGCCAGGGCGAGCATGCTCAACGGGGTCTGCTCCGCGGGCTTGATCACCATGGTGCACCCGGCCGCGACGGCCGGGCCGATCTTGCGCGTGCCCATCGCCAACGGGAAGTTCCAGGGAGTGATCAGCAGACACGGCCCGACCGGCTGCCTGCTCACGAGAACGCGATCGGCGCTGTTGTTCGGCGACGTGGCGTATCCGCCATCGATACGCACCGCTTCCTCCGCGAACCATCGGAAGAACTCGGCCGCGTAGGCGACCTCGCCACGTGACTCACCGAGTGGCTTGCCCATCTCCAGTGTCATCAGCAGCGCGAGCTCCTCCTGCCTTGCCAGCAGCCGTTCGTAGGCGCTGCGCAGAATCTCGCCACGCTGCCGGGGCGCATAGGCCTCCCACTCGGCCTGCGTCGCCGCTGCGGTGTCGAGTGCCGCTGTGCCGTCCGCAACGGAAGCATCACTGACCTCGCACAGCACGGCACCGTTCGAGGGATCGTACACGGGGAACGTCCTGCCGTCCGTGGCAGACTGCCACTCGCCCCCGATGAACAGTTGCTTCTCGACCGAATCAATCACGCTCGTCTCGGTGACGGCAGCCATCAGTTGTCCTTTCGATTCACCGTGTAGTACCGCGTCCGCGCGGTCATGCTATGCACAATTGTCGACAATCACCAAGCGCGCTGCACCGTGGATCAATCATCCTGCAGCGATCGCCAACATCGCCCGCCACCCGCCCGAACCGATTCACCGACCCAGCCGACCGCACGTGTCACCGAGGAGGCGGGACCGACACTAACGGCCACCGGAACGATCCCGCAGAGGAGCACGGCCACGCCACCACGCAACGGCGCTACGGCTGTTCACACGGTTGACGTTCGCAGGCACACTGATGATCGAAGCTCACACAGCGAGGAGATCAGGTGACAGACAGCCAGCGGAACCCCGAGTCGGTGGACAAGCCGAGCTCGGCCAGAATCTACGACTACCTGCTCGGCGGCGAGCACAACTACGCGATCGACCGCGAGTTCGCCGAACGGCAACGAGCGCTCGCTCCCGACATGCCGCGCGGAATGCGCTCGAACCGTGATTTCATCGGCCGCGCCGTCCGACTCGCCCTGGCCCGAGGCATCCGCCAGTTCGTGGACATCGGTGCCGGACTCCCCAGTCAGGGCCAAGCGCACGAAGTGGCCGATGCCGTCGATCCGGACGCCGGAGCACGCGTCGTCTACGTCGACAACGAACAAATCGCACACGCTCACGCGGACATTCTGTTGCACGACGCGGCCGACCCCACCCGGCACAAGGCCGTGTACGCCGACTTCTCCCATACCGAGGAGCTCTGGGACAGGGTGCTCGACACCGGCGTGATCGACCCGCACGAACCTGTCTGCCTGCTGATCACCGCGATCCTGCATTTCATGCCCGACCAGCAGGGCCCGCACGGAACGCTGGCAGCCTACCGCGACAACCTCGCGCCGGGAAGCATGCTGGTACTGAGCCATATCTGCGACGGTCTCGACTCGGAGCACCACCAGGAAGTGATCAAGAACTACTCGAAAACCACCAACCCGGCCTGTTTCCGCACTCACGCCGAGGTCACCGAGTTCTTCGACGGTTGGGAACTCGTCACTCCCGGTGTGGTGTGGGCCGTCGAATGGCGTCCGGACGAGAACGCCGAGCCGTGGCAGGGCGATCCCGCTCGTTGCGGATACCTCGCGGGAGTCGGCATCAAGCCCTGACCGGACAACGAATCTCCCGGACGTGGCCCGGAACGGTCAACAACCAGGGCAGGCTGCTGCTCGCGGCCCCACCGCCACTACGCGTGGCAGGGCCCCGGTCCACTCGTTAACCAGAACGTTTGCGGTGTCGAGCCCGGGACTTCCGGTGTCGGGCCGGTTGCGCCCGTTGCCACTCCTCGTGGAACAACTCGTACTCGACGTCGCCGTGTTCGGCGCCGGGAACCTCGGCGGGCGTATCATCGTAGTAGGTCCGGATCCACCGCATGCCGCATTTCTCCAGGACCCGCCGTGATGGGACGTTCACGGCCATCGTGGTGGCGAACACCCTGCGCACGCCGAATTCCCGGAATCCCTTGGCAATGACTGCGGCGGCGCCCTCCGTGGCGTATCCGCGTCCCCAGATCCGGCTACGCAACCGGTAGCCGAGTTCGACATCGTCCGACGGGCCGTGCCCGTGCGGCCGGAGTTCGAACCACCCGAGGAACTCGCCGTCGTGGTTCGACTCCGCTGCCCAGTACCCCAGCCCGCCCAACTTCTCATAGCACCCCAGCATCCGCGGCAGTGTCCCCCGTTCGATCACCAACCGTGGCGTCGGCTGTCCGTTCCCGAGGAACCGCATCACATCCGGGTCACTCTCCAAGGTGACCAGGTTCTCCGTGTCCGCAGGCGTCAGCCGACGCAGTGTCATGCGCTCGGTTTCCAGGAAGATTCGCGCCTGCTCAGTCAACTTCATAGCGTCTGCCGGCAATCTGCCAGCCCCTCCGAGAGCCTAACCAAAACACCGAGCTAGCGTAGCAACCACGCAAGAACGGGCCGACGGAGACAGCACGAGCGACAACCGGTCCGGTGCCGAGCGCTCCCGACACACACTGGTTAGCCGGGCGCGCCTCGGCGCGCCCGGCTAACCAGTGCCCGTACACCATACGGTCTACGCGAATTTCTCCCCGTTCGCCGCCTTATCCACAAGAGACTGCGGCGGTTCGAAGTGCGCACCGTAGTGCTTCGCCAGTTCACGGGCACGGGCGACGAAACCATTCAGTCCGCCCTCGTACTGGTCAATGTACTGCGCGACACCACCAGTCCACGGCGGGAAACCGATCCCGAAGAGCGAGCCGATGTTGGCATCCGCGGTCGAACGGATGACGCCCTCGTCGAAGCAGCGCACCGTCTCGACAGCCTGCACGAACAACATGCGCTCCTGCAGGTCGACGAACGGCACGTCACCGCTACCGGCATTGAAGGCTTCGCGAAGCCCCGACCACAGGCCGGCACGCTTGCCCTCCGAGTCGTACTCGTAGAACCCGGCGCCCGCGGCACGCCCCTTGCGATCGAACTCGTCGACCATCCGCTCGACAACGATGTCGGAGCCGTGCGGTGTCACCGTCTGACCCGCGGCTTCGGCCGCACTGCGAGTCTCGTCCCGGATGTTCTTCATCAGGGTGAGCGTCAACTCGTCCGAAAGCTGCAGCGGCGGTGCGGGGAAGCCTGCCTGGGATCCGGCCTGCTCGATCGTCGACGGTTCGACCCCCTCACCGACCGCCGCGATCGCCTCGTTGATGAAGGTGCCGATCACGCGGCTGGTGAAGAAGCCCCGGCTGTCGTTGACCACGATCGGGGTCTTCTTGATCTGCAGGGTGAAGTCGAAGGCCTTCGCCAGAGTTGCATCCGAGGTGCTCTCACCGCAGATGATCTCCACGAGCGGCATCTTGTCCACCGGAGAGAAGGAGTGGATCCCGATGAAGTCCTGTTGCCGCTGCACGCCCTCGGAGAGGCCACTGATCGGCAGTGTCGAGGTGTTCGAGCCGAGAACGGCGTTCGAATCGACCTCGTCCTCGATCTCCTGGAACACCTTGTGCTTGAGGTCCTGGCTCTCGAACACGGCCTCGACCACGAAGTCGACACCCTGGAAGTCGGCGGGATCACCGCTCGGCGTGATTCGGTTCAGCAGCGCGTCCGACTTCTCCTGCGTGGTCTTGCCCCGGGAGACGGCCTTCTCCTCCTGCTTGGCGGCATAGCTCTTGCCTTTCTCCGCCGCCTCGGTCGAGACGTCCTTGAGGACAACCTCGATACCGGACTTCGC
>Ga0079226_10001017_pt1 | contig 21177 bp, 18 predicted proteins | sample Poulit2014_FD_76345 | JGI IMG/M metagenome (GOLD analysis project Ga0079226, IMG submission 76345) | Agricultural soil microbial communities from Georgia to study Nitrogen management - Poultry litter 2014 | ecosystem: Environmental > Terrestrial > Soil > Agricultural land | place: USA: Georgia... | reverse complement strand
TAGAGAATAAAAATAATAACATTGATGAATTAAAACGTCTTAATTCTCCTGAAGTAAAACGTTCTGATCGCTTTGAAAGAATAATGTTGGAGCGTAAAGTTTGGCGTTTATTAGAAGAAGAAGGTCTAGATTTATGGGATGCTAAACCTGAAGAAGAGCGAATGATAAAAATAGGTTGGTTTCGAAAAGAAGAAGATAAAGATAAACGTGATAGATTTGTAAAGAATTACATAGATGAGCATTTTGAAGAATATCTAAAAAGAGAGTTTAATATGGAATAAGTATTATAGTAATATCTTTTGTTTGAATGGATACTTTATTAACAGTATAGTTTATTAGGTATTTATTATTTTTTTAATATGTAATAATATGAAAGGAGAAAAAATGAAAAAAAAAATTTCTGCAATTGATGTAGCGAAAGCTGCAGGTGTATCTCAATCAACGGTATCGCGAGTTTTTTCAGCAGGTGCTAATGTATCTCTTCCCACTAAGGAAAGAGTATTAAGAGAAGCAAGTCGCTTAAACTATCAACCTAATGCGATTGCTCAAAGTCTTATAACTAGAAAAACGAATATAGTAGGAATAGCAGTAAAAGATATACAGAATCCCTTTTATCATGAAACGCTAGCTGTATTCACTAAAAAACTAAAAGAAAGAGGATTAAATGTTTTATTTGTGTACACAGAAAATGATGAAGTACAACAAGAAGAAATTAATGACTTTTTAAAATACAACGTAGAAGGAATAATAGTGGCTGATGCTTTTCTTTCTAGTAATTTAGTTTCTGACTTACGCATGAACGAAATTCCAGTAGTTTTATTTAACAGGTATTTGGCAGACACAACAGTGAACTCTGTTTCGTGCGATAATTATAATGCTGCTAAAAATATCGCAAAATATATTTTTAATAAAGGTTATAAGAAAATCGTGTTTCTTTCTGGTAAAGAAAATACATCTACAAGCCAAGATAGAGAAAAAGGTTTTATACACTTTTTTGAAGAAAAAGGTATAAAAGTAGAAAAATTAAAGGGAGACTATACTTATGAAACGTCATATAAATTAATTAATGAACTAGTACAACAAAAGTATATACCTGAGGCTATTTTTGGTGCGAATGATATTACCGCAATAGGGGTATTGGATGCTCTAAAGAAAAACAAAATTAATGTCCCCAACCAATCTGTTGTAATAGGCTTTGATAATATAAAAATGAGTTCGTGGCCTACATATAGTTTAACAACATGGTCACAACCTTTAGAAATAATGGTAGAAAAAACAATTGATTTGTTGTTAGAAAAGAACAACCATAAAAATCCAAAGAATATTAAAATAAAAGGCGAATTTATTAAACGAGAAAGTACTGAAAACTGATAATTTATAGACCGTATTAAAATAGAGTTCTTGACAATTAATTAAATTTCCAATATAATAATTTTCAAATTATTATAAAAGTTGTGGATATTTTCACTTTTTTATGCATACGTATACATAAAGTGTTACGCTTTTTGCATACGTATGCAAAAAAAATATTCTATTTGCATACGTATGCAAATAGAATCGAAGTGAAGTGTAGTATGAAAATAAAGGAGGATACAATGGTGAGTAAATATTTGAAAAGAAAAGAAATAACCGAAGATAAAAAGATTGATTTACAAGTACAAGAAACGGTTCGTGCTACAATTGATAAAATTGAAGAAGAAGGTGATAATGCAGTAAGAGAATTTTCAGAAAAGTTTGACGACTGGTCACCAGAAAGTTTTAAATTGTCAGAGGATAAAATTAAAGCAATATGTGAAAGTGTACCTAAACAGATAAAACAAGATATTGAATTCGCTCAAAATAATATAAGAAAATTTGCAGAGGCACAGCGTAATTCGTTAAATGATTTAGAAATTGAGATGTCTCCAGGGGTGATTCTAGGACATAAAAATATTCCTGTGAAAAATGTAGGGTGTTATATTCCAGGTGGAAGATATCCAATGGTAGCATCAGCGCATATGAGTATTCTGACGGCAAAAGTAGCTGGAGTAAAAAGAATTATTGCATGTACTCCTCCAATTAATGGAGAAATTCCTAATACTACTGTTTACGCAATGCATAAAGCTGGAGCCGATGAAATTTATATATTAGGAGGAATACAGGCATTAGCAGGAATGGCCATAGGAACAGAAACTATTTCATCAGTAGATATGATTGTTGGACCAGGTAATATGTTTGTAGCAGAAGCAAAACGTCAATTGTTCGGAAGAGTAGGTATTGATTTATTAGCTGGACCTACAGAAACTCTAGTAATCGCCGATAAAACTTCGGATCCTAGAATGATTGCTACTGATTTGTTAGGTCAGTGTGAACATGGTCCAACTTCTCCAGGGGTATTAATTTCAACTTCTGAACAAGTAGCTAAAGAAACATTAAATGAAATTGAGATTCAATTAAAAACACTACCAACAGCAGGGGTAGCGGGCAAGGCATGGGAAAATTTTGGCGAAGTAATCATAGTTGATAATGAAGAAGAAGCAGTAATTAAAGCTGATGAATTAGCTTATGAACATGTTGAAGTATTAACAAAGAATCCGGATTTCTTTTTAGAAAATTTAAATAATTATGGTGCTCTGTTCTTGGGTCCGAGAACTAATGTTGCATATGGAGATAAGGTTATTGGTACTAATCATACCCTTCCTACTAAAAAAGCCGCGAAATATACTGGAGGACTTTGGGTAGGTAAATTTCTAAAGACAGTTACTTATCAAGAGATTTTGTCAAATGAGCAAAGTGCTTTAATAGGTGAGTATGCTTCTAGATTGTGTAGGCTAGAAAACTTTGAAGGTCATGCTCAACAAGCTTTGTTAAGAGTAGAAAAATATAAAGAAAAATAATCAAATATTAAAGGAGGTATAAAATGACAACTGTTATCGTAGATGCTGTAAGGTCACCTATTGGAAAATTTAATAAGAGCTTAAAAGATTTAGAAGTAGGGAAAATGGCAGGCCAAACGTTTCAAGCCTTGGTAGAAAGGAATTCAGGAATTGAAAAATATATAAATGAAATTATGTTAGGAGTTGTATATCAAGCGGGTGCCAAGGCTAATCCTGCTAGACAGGCTGGAATTTTCGGAGGGTTGTCTAAAAGTATACCTTCTATGACTATTAATCAACAATGTGCATCAGGGATGAGAGCAATAACTTTAGGAAATGATTTAATCTCTGCTGGTTCTGCAGACTTTATTATAGCTGGTGGTGCTGAAAATATGTCGCGTGTTCCATATGTATTAACAAATGCCCGCAATGGATATCGTTTAGGTGATGGGCATATTTATGATTCATTATTTTATGATGGATTTACAGATCCTTTCGTAAATTATCATATGGGGAGAACGGCTGAAAATGTAGCAGAGATGTATAATATTAATAAAGAAGAACAAAATGCATTTTCTTTAGAGAGTCATCGTAAAGCTGTAGAAGCAATAGAAAAAGGCAAATTCAAAAATGAAATAATCCCCCTTCAAATTTCGGATGCAAATACTTTTGATGAAGATGAAATTCCAAGAAGGGATACATCCTTGGAAAAGCTAAATGGACTACCATCAGTATTTATAAAGGATGGAACGGTAACGGCAGGAAATTCATCGGCCATTGCAGATGGTTCTGCTGCAGTTATTCTAACTAGTAGTGAAAAAGCTGAATCATTAAATTTAAAGAAAAGAGCAGTTATAAAATCTTACGGTATGACAGCTCTGGATCCTTCAATTATGGGGTTAGGGCCCATAGAGGCTATAAGAAATGCATTAAAATCTGCTAATCTTAGCATAGATGATATTGAAATTTTCGAAATAAATGAAGCGTTTGCTGCACAATCTTTAGCTGTTATAAAGGAACTGAGTATTGATAGAAATTTAGTGAATGTAAATGGTGGAGCTATTGCTTTAGGACACCCCGTAGGAAGTAGTGGTTCAAGAATAGTTGTTACCTTACTACATGAAATGGAGAGAAGAGATTTAAGGTATGGTATTGCATCTTTATGTGTCGGAGGAGGACAAGGTCTAGCTATTTTGTTAGAAAGAAATTAAATAAATAACTTGGGAAAGTAAGGAGAGAAAAACATGAACAAAAATATTGGAGTAGTTGGAGCTGGATTCATGGGAGGATCGATAGCCCTAGTATCGGCTAAAGCAGGCTATAAAGTTATTGTTGTAGATCAAAATCAAGAAATAATCGAAGATGCTAAAAAGCGAGCTATGAATCATTTAAATAAACAATATAGAAAAAATAGAATTAATAAAGGGGAAATTGGGGAAATATTTAATAATATTACTTATACAGAAAATTTACAAGAATTACAAGATGAGGCAATTATTATTGAGGCAGTTAGTGAGAATCTAAAAGTGAAACAAAATATCTTTCAGCAGTTAGATGAATATAGTAAAAAAGAGACAATATTAGCGACGAATACTTCTTCGTTATCAATTAATGAAATTGCTCAGGTGACTAAAAATCCAGATAGAGTTATCGGCACTCACTTTTTTAGTCCTGCTACAGTTATGAAATTAGTAGAAATTACTCCTGGTATAAACACTGATCAGAAAGTCGTTAACCAGTCTTACAATTTTATAAAAAGTATAGGTAAAAACCCAGTACTTGCAGTTGATTATCCAGGATTTATTGTTAATAGAATACTCACACCTGTAATGAATGAAGGGATGTATTTATTAATGGAAGGATTAGATAAAAAAGACATAGATGAAGCAATGAAATTAGGAGCTAATCATCCGATGGGTCCTTTAGAACTTGCAGATTTTTGTGGATTAGACATTGTCTTAGCTACTATGGAGTCACTCTATGAAGGGTTTGGAGACTCAAAATATCGTCCTTGTCCTATATTAAAAAACATGGTTAGAGCAGGGAACTTAGGTAGAAAAACAGGTAAAGGATTTTATGATTATAATTAAATAGAAAATAATTATGAAATTTTTTAAAATGTGTTCGCGAGGATTAATGTAAGCGGTTAAATTTTTGTTTAAAGGAAGTGTTAACAATGGAATTTCAGGAAGTGGGAAATTATTCAGAAAAAATAAATTCATTAGCGCGAGAAAAACATATTGACTCCCTTGATTGGGGAGAAAAGGGAATACCTGAACAGGCTATTAATTTCCTTAAAGAATCAGATGTTCATAAAGCTATTATTCCTTATGAATTGGGTGGAGAGGGTAGTGTATTGAAATGGTTTTCTGCATTAAAAGAAATATCATACTTTAGTTCTGCTGTGGCTAATATTATGACAACTCAGTCTTTGCTTATTTATAGTATTTTACTAAATGAAGTGAATGAAAAACGGAAAGAAATATTGTTTGAGTTGGCTAATGTAGAATCTATAGGGTGTTTCGCGTTAACAGAACCTAAAGTGGGTTCCAATGCCAAATCTATTGAAACAACTGCTCAAGAAGAGGGAAGTAATTATATAATAAATGGAGAAAAGCGCTTCATAATTAATGCAGAAATAGCAGATGTTTTGTTGATAGCTGCACAAGCTAAATCAAGTAGTGGGGATCCGAAGGGTATTACTCTATTTCTTGTTCCAAAAGATTCTCCAGGTATCCAAGAAATGAGAAGAGAGAAGACAATGGGGCTGAATGAGCTTCCAGTAAATAGTTTTAAAATGAAAAATGTAAAAGTTGATCGCTCAATGATTTTAGGCGAAGTCGGAAATGGATGGACTACCTTAATGGATGTTTTTAAAAGAACTAGACCCGGAGTTGGTGCAGTGGGAATAGGAATTGCGCAGAAAGCTATAGAAAGTGCAATTGATTATTCAAAAGAAAGAATACAATTTGGTAGAGAGATAAGAAAGTTTCAAACTATAGGAAATATGATATCTGAAATGATTGTTTCATTTAAGGGTGCTGAATCTGTAGTTTTTCAGTTAGGAAAAAAAATAGATGAACATAATAATAAAGATTTTGAAGAATTAAACGCTGAAGCAGCAATAGCTAAGATAATTGCCTCAGATATGTCAGTAAAAGTAGTTGATCAAGCTTTACAGATATATGGTGGTGCAGGTTATCTGAAAGCAAGTAGATTAGAAAAATTATATAGAGATGCGAGAGTGACTAGAATATATGATGGTACAAATGAAGTTCTGCATAATATAATTTCTAATGATTATATAAGAAGTGAACTAAGGCTATAAAAATTAAAAGTAAGTTGTTTTATCTTAAAGTAGGAGGAAATGCACATGTATAACAAAATAATCAGTGCAGATGAAGCAGCCAATGTTATAAACTCTCATCAAAAGATAGGTATTCAATCATTCATTATGACTGGGTGTCCTGAGGAAATATTACAATCGATAGAAAAGCGCTTTTTGGAAACAGGTAAACCCAATAATTTATCTGTGTTTTTCGCTTCAGGAATTGGTGATTTTGCAACAAAAGGATTAAATCATTTAGCTTATGAAAATCTTTTAGATACTGTTATTGGGAGTCATTGGTTTGTATCGCCGAAAATAAGTGAACTAATAACAAATAATAAAGCCAAAGGATACAACATTCCTCAAGGTATTGCTGTTCAGCTTCTTAGGGCAGAAGCAGCAAAACAACCGGGAGTATTCACTAACATAGGTTTGAATACTTATATAGATCCTAGAATAGAAGGGGGAAAAATGAATGAGAGAACAATTGAGGAAATAGTAGAAGTAGTAGAATTTGAAAATCAAGAGTGGTTAAGATATCAATTACCTTTTGATATGGATTTAGCAATTATACGTGGAACAACAGCAGACGAATATGGAAACATTACTTGTGAGGAAGAAGCTATTAAATTAGGAATAGTTTCCTTAGCACAGGCTGTTAAAAATAACGACGGGAAAGTAATAGTTCAAGTAAAAAGAATAGCAAAGAATAATACATTACCTGCCTCTAAAGTTGTCGTACCTGGTATGTTAGTAGATTATATTGTTGTAGCTGAAGAAGAAAACCATCATCAAACTATGTCATACAAACATAATCCTTCTTTTTCTGGAGAAATTAGATCACCTATTAAAAAGAGTGAAAAGGATACAACTGAAATTCGTAAATTTATTTGTGAAAAGGCTGCGGAGAATATTAAAGAGAACAATAAATTAGCTTTTGGTATTGGAATTTCAGAAGGGGTTGGAGAAGTAGCAGAGAAGAAAGGGTTATTATCAAATAATATATCTATTATAGAGTCAGGTCATATTGGGGGTATTCCAGCTTATGGTGGAGACTTTGGATGTTCATGGAATCCCCAAGCGATAATTGAAACAGCTGATATGTTTGGTTATATACAAGGTGGCGGAGTAGATCAAGCCTTTTTAGGGATGGCCCAAGTTGATGAAGTAGGTAATGTAAATGTGACGAAGTTTGGTAACCGTATTGCTGGTTGTGGCGGTTTTGTAGATATAACACAAAGTGCGAAAGAGATTTACTTTTGTGGAACATTTAAAAGTAAAAATTTAGATATATCTTTTAATAATGGAAAAATAACAATAAATAATGATGGTGAGATTTCTAAATTTGTTAAAAAGGTTGACCAAATAAGTTTTAGCGCGGAATATGCTTTACGCAACAATCAAAAGGTTTTTTATATTACAGAACGGGCAGTCTTCAAGCTTACGGAGGAAGGATTAAAATTAATAAGTGTTACTCCAGGAGTCGATATTCATAGAGATATTATTAATCAAATGGACTTTTATCCCAATATAAAAAATAAGGAGTGATTATAATGAAAAGAGAAAACTTCTATCCACTTGGTAAATCAACACTAAAATATGTTTTACTTTTTGAAGTTATTCTTACTTTTTTAACTTTTTGTGTTTTATTTTTTCTCCCATTATGGAATGGATTTTCCCCTTTTACTATAGGGATTACTTTTATTATGTTTGCTGTTCCTATTGTTGGATTGATTTTAGAATACGCTAGCTCAGAGTGAAAATATAATGGTTAAACAATTAAGAAAGGAATTTTTAATAATAAAAGTTATCTTCTCAGAAATGTATAGTATCACGAAAGGAGACTGATTAAATGTTAACTATAATTGTAGTAATTATATATCTAATAATTATGTTATGGATTGGACTTTATGTTAGTAAAAAAGCTAGTTCTTCAACAAAAGATTTTTGGTCGGCAGGAAAAAGTGTAGGAACTGGTATAAACTCATTTGCCATTATGGCGACAATTGCTAGTGGGGGAACTTTTTTAGGTTCAGTTGGCTATATATTAGATAAGGGAATGGGTGCATGGTTTACTTTATGGGCCGGAGTAGTAGTTGGATTGGTTTTTTCCTCCTTATTCGTTTCTAAGGCTTTGGTAAAATCGGGAGTTTCTACAGTTCCAGAGTTTTTATATCAACGTTACGATAGTAAATTTGTAGGTGTTTTCACACCAATTATATTAACTATTGGTATGATTGTATATACAATGACACAATATGTAGCAAGCGCTTACATTATAGAAAATGTTCTTGGAATCTCTTATGAATGGGGATTAATTATAGGAGCAGGAGTACTAATTTTATATACACTGTTTGGAGGTATGCATGCTGTTACATTAACGGATTTTTTCCAAGGATTAATGATGACATTAATTTTTGGTGGTTTGGTTTTAAGCGTGTTCGTTATGATTGCAGGTCCCTGGGCAATTATGAATCATAGTGTAGAACTAAGTCCTACAATGGGAGGTATTACGGATCCTTGGATTACATACGCCGGTGCCTTCTTACAAAACGTCTTTGCATGGAGTGTAATTCCACATACGGTGATGAGAGTTTACAGTGCCAAAGACACTCAGACAGCACGTCGATCATTGTTATGGGGTATGCTTATAAGTGCAATTGTAGTAGCCTATGGTGGAGTTTTAACTGCAGGAGTTATTGTGTTAGATATATCTTATTCACATCCAGACCAAGCTTTAATTTATCTTATGGATGCAATAGGACCAGTAGGTTTAGCCTTAGGTTCAGCCGCTATACTAGCTGCGATTATGTCAAGTACTAGTGGTATGTTATTAAGTGTCAGTGCCTCAGTAAGTCAAGACTTGTATAAAAACGTATTTAAATCTAATGCTTCGGATAAGTCTGTAATTAAATTAGGAAGAATAACAATTGCAATTGTCGGAGCTCTAACAGTAATATTAGCATTTAATCCTCCGGAATTGTTGGTAAGTATGTATCAATTAGTCCTTGGATTTCTTTCTGCAGGGTTGTTTATTCCTCTTGTGTTAGGAATTTGGTGGAAAAAGGCAAATAATACAGGGGCTATTTGGGGAATTTTAGTTGGGTCTATTTCATATGTAATTTTAATGTTTGTTCCAGCATTGCCAGAGTACTCCCAAGTTATTATATCTAGTATTTTATGTTTAATAGTAACTGTTTTAGGAGGCTTGCTAGGGAATCCACCTTCCGAAAAGGTAATGCAAAAAGTCGAATACTGGCATGAAGATGAACTGAAGAAAGAGTATAACTAATTTCGTCGAAAGAAGGTAAACACTATGAGTGAAGAAGAAATTCTAACCGAATATAAAGATTATATATTAACTATATCTATAAACAGAACGAAACACCTTAATGCTTTAAATCAAAAATTATACCAAAAACTTGGTGATATTTTTAACAGTTTAAAAAACAATAAGGATATTAAAGTGTTAATAATAAAAGGAGAAGGAGATAAATCTTTTATTGCTGGTACAGATATCAGTGAAATGAATAATATGAATCAACAAGGTGCAAAAAATCTAGCCCAAAGTGTAAAGATTGTATTAGATATATTAGAAAATTTACCCCAAGTCACTATTGCCTGTATTAATGGTTATGCATTAGGTGGGGGGTGCGAATTAGCACTGGCTTGTGATCTAAGAATAGCTTCTCAAAAGGCTGTAATAGGACTTCCTGAAATTGACTTAGGAATCATACCAGGTGGGGGTGGTACACAGCGATTAAAAAGGTTAATAGGCATATCAAATACAAAAAAAATGATCTTTTCTGGTAGTAAAGTTACTGCACAAGAAGCTAAGCAATTAGGGATCATCAATGATGTATTTACTCATGATGATTTAAATGAAGAAGTTAACAAATTTGCTGAGAATATAGCTAATAAACCTCCTTTAGCATTACAATACGCTAAAAAGGCTATTAATTCTCAAGAAAATAGCTTCAATGAAGATTTAAATAAAGAGATTGAAATGTTTTCGCTTTGTTTTACTACAGAAGATCGGATAACGGCCTTTAATGCTTTTTTAAACAAAACTACTCCAAAGAAATATAAAGGAAAATAATTCTATTCTAAATAGATTATTTATGATAAACCTCGATAGTCTTTAGTAATATAAACTTACTAAATATAAGCACTATCGAGCTTTGTCTTTTTATTATAAGTTTATAATTTAAATAGATATTTATTTGATAAGTTAATTAAAATTGAATTTAGGCGCAAAGGAGTAATAGTTATGCAGAGTCGTTTATTTGATAAAATAAAAAAACATGCTGAACTAAACGAAAAAGATGCCATTATTTTTTATGGAAAAAAAGTTACTTATTCAGATTTAAATATATATATTAATAGATTAGCTTCTTATATGCAGAAAGAAAAACAAATTAAAAAGGGGGATAAGGTGGCTATCTTCATGCAAAACTCTCCTCAATTCATAATTTCCTATTTTGCCATTCAAAAAATAGGTGCAATAGTTGCTTCCTGCAATCCTTTGCTTAAAAAGTGGGAATTAAAACATCAGTTAAAAGAGTTAAATCCTAAAATACTCATCACTTTTGATAACCTTTATCCCGTATTTAAAGAAATTAAAGATTCATTAAATTTTTCAGATGCAATAGTTTCTAATTTTAGTGATGTATTACCCAAGTCACCTATTCCTGATTTTCCAGAGGAAGTAGTCAGTATCGCTAATGATTATGAAATAACAAGATTTAAAGATATTATTTTAAAACATAAAAGTGATAATTTATTTGAAGTTGAAGTAAACGAAGATGATATTGCATTGATAATTTATACTTCCGGTTCTACAGGTTTGCCGAAAGGCGCAATGTTATCACATAAAAATATAGAATTTAAAGCTCTGAATCTTAAAAAAACATATAATTATGATTCATCCGATACTGTATTATGCGCTATGCCTATATCTCATGTAGCAGGTATGTTAGTAGGCGTACACGGAATATTGTTAGCAGGAGGAACAACTTTATTAATGACACGCTTTATACCTAGTTCAACCTTAGAAGCTATCGAAGAATATAAAGTAAATATAATCTATACTACCCCTCCTATGAATAAGAAGATGATGGAAATTCTACATAAAAAACAATTTAATTTAAATTCACTTCGTTTAAATTTGGGAACAAGTTTTGGTAGAGAAATCACTAAACAAATTTCTTATGAATGGGAAAGGTATTCTGGCGTTGAATTATTTGAGTTCTCGTATGGAATGACCGAAACATTTACTGGAGATACTTTGATGCCTCCTCAAAGTATTAAATATGGGACATTTGGACAGCCAAATGTAGAAACAGATATTAAAATAGTTAGTCTAAATAATCGAGAAAAGGAATTACCTGTTGGAGAGATAGGAGAAATAACCATTAAAAGTCCAGCTGTTTTTAAAGGTTATTTAAATAGTCCTGAGAAAACAAAAGAGGTATTAAAAAATGGACGATTTTATACTAATGATATAGGTAAAATTGATAATGACGGTTATTTATGTTTTTTAGATAAAAAGAAAGAAGTTATTAAAAGCTCTGGATACAGCATTTTTCCTACAGAAGTTGAATTAATATTAGCTAAACATAAAGCAGTCAATCAAGTGGTGGTTGTAGGTATACCAGACATTGATAAAGGAGAGAACGTAAAAGCGTTTATTGTTCTAGAGAAAAAATTTGAAAATAAGATAACACCTAGTGATTTAATTAACTGGTCAAAACAAAATATGGCTGCATATAAATATCCGAGAAGTATTGAATTTTGTGAGTCATTACCTCAATCAAATACTGGAAAGATATTAAGAAACAAATTGAAATAATTATTGGCAATTAATTTTGAATTAAGTAAAACTAACAGGGAAAGATTAATCTAGGCATTCGGAAGTTAAAGAAAAACAAATAAATTTATAAAGGTGATTATATCCTGATGAAAATACAATTCTAGGTTGATACAATGCATATAGATGAAATAAAAAATAAGGATGATGCAATTTTTGGAACAATATTATGAAGTAGTTGTAGAAACACCTAACAGACAATTAACTGTAAATGTATTTACCGATAGTAGTGATAAGATAGTAATCAGGTAATTAGCAATTGATGAATCAATTAAGCTACAAAAAAGAATTGGGTATCGAATTTAATTTAAGTGAAATCAAGCCAATAGGATATAAATTAATTAAACCATTCGAAAACTAAAATAAAGCACACAAATGTATGTGATGCTAGTATAGTTTTTAGACATAAGTAGTCAATAAATTGTGGAACATATATGGTGATATCGGTGTTTATATTTTGTATTCAAAATTTCAGAGAATGTTTTAACATTACAAATAAATTTATCGTAATCATCATTTAAAAGGTTGGTATAAATGAGCCTGGCGAAGTATAATTGAACAATAAATGTGACTCCAATGTATGTATATCTCACATGTATCCTACATGGGTGTCGACGGCTTGTAGAGTACATACATATGTGTGCTACATATGTATAGTGAAAAGGAGGAAGGTTATGGATTATTGGAAAATAAGTGATTTTGCTAAAAAACTAGGAAAACATAATAATACTATAGATGGTTGGTTTCGCGAATTAGAAAACGAACGCAGATTACATTTTGTTGCACGGGTAAATGATGAGAAAGTTTATGATGAGTTAGATTTGAGAATTGCGAAATTCATTGTTAAAAGACGTGAAAATAAATGGTCATTAAATGCAATATTTGATGATCTTTCAAATTATTTTGAGTTGAGGCCATTTCCTGCAGAATTTGAAGAACAACAAAAGACAACTCAACTAATTGATTTTGAAAAAATGAGAGCAACTTTTAAAAGTGAGATGAAAGAAGTTTTTAATGAATTATCAGAGGAACAAATGAATCAACAAAGAAGAGAAATAAAAAAATTGCTACCTTCGCGAGAACAAGAAAGGCTAGATAGAATTAACGCGATTATGGCAGAGCGAAAAGTTACTAGGATACTTGAAGAGAAGGCTACCGAGCTTTGGAATGAGAAGCCAGAACATGAGCGAAGTGAAAAAATAGGTTGATTTCGAAAAGCAGAAGATAAAGATAAACGTGATAAATTTATAAAAAAATACATAGATGATCATTTTGAAGAGTATTTAAAAAAGGAATTTGATATCTAATGACAATTTAATTATAAAAAGACTAACTATATAAAGTTAGTCTTTTTATATCTATTTAATTAATACATAGCTACAGCACGTACCCATCCTCCACTTGCCCCTGAAATTTTTATCGGGAAAGCTATTACAGTAAATCCAAATGAATAAGGTATTTTTTCTAGATTTGCTAATTTTTCAAGCTGACAATATTCTAATTCCTTTCCCACATAATGTGCTTCCCAAAGAACATTAGGATCACCAGTTTCTTTAAATTTATCTCCTTGAACCTTAAAAGGTACATCCCAACCATAACCATCGGTTCCCATCACTTTTATTCCGTATGAAATTAAATATTTAGTAGCTTCTGCTGATACGCCTGGGTGAGAATTTATGTAATCCCTATCATATAACTTTTTATCAGCACCTGTATGAATTAACACAATATCTCGCGACTTTAAAGTATAATTGATTTCTTTTAAAGCTTGAATTATTTCATTTTTACTAATTGTTGTACCAGGTTTTTTCCAGGTGAAATCAAGTTTTACTCCATCACCATAAAACCAATCTAATGGAACTTCATCAATAGTCTTTGCTGGCTTATTTCCAGTTTTATCCCAGTAATGAAATGGGGCGTCAGCATGAGTTCCCGTATGTGTCGATAAGGAAACCTGCTCTGTAGCCCATGCCTTACCATCAGGCCAGCATTTTGGATCTATGTCAAATGCATTCGCTGCTCGTTCCACAGTATCAAGATGTTTATTATATTGTATATCAGGTGGTGAAAACTCTTTTGCACCTTCATCCATTGGAACACTTAAATCAATAAATTTTCTCATCTTTCTCCTCTTTCTCCTCCAATTCCAAATTAGAATCTTTAATTTTTTGCATTAGAATATTATAAGCTTTTTCTTTATGTTTTCTCATTAATTCTGAAGTTAAATTTTTATCCCTTTTTTCCAAAGATTCTATTATTTCTAGATGCTCTTTTATAGAACTATTAACCGATTCTAAAGAATCGAATAGTTGTGGATACCTGCGCGAATTATCCCATAATTCAAAAATCAACTTATACATTCGTTGGTTATTACTGTGTCGATAGATGAGTTCATGAAAATCCCTATTATGTTTTGCATATTGTTCATATATCTCTTGATCTGTACTTCCATCCTTTTTAAGTATTTTTTTGGAATCAAGAACTAGTTTTCTAAGTTCTTTGAGATGAGCATTTGTTATATGATCTATAGCATTTTGTACAGCGAATGATTCTAATAGTATTCTGAGTTCAAATATTTCAGAAAACTGTTTTTCTGAAATACTATTCACTACATTTCCTATATGAGGAATAAATTTAACATAACTTTCTGACGCCAATTGCTGCAAAGCCTCTCTTACTGGTATTTCACTTACTTGGAGACGTTTAGCTAAATGGGAAATAACTAACTTTTCTCCAGCTTTAATTTCCCCCTGTATAATTTCATTTTTTAATTCATAATATACCATCTCTTTTTTAGTTCGATAATGAACCTTCATTTACATCACCTAAATTTAACCTAATAGTTTATTTGCTATAATATACCATATATTATTTTAATAAACAATATATAATATACTTGACAAATAATATATATTATTTATCATAAGATATATTATTACAAAAATTAAAAAATTCGAACTTTAAAAGGAGGACGATAAATGAAACTTGTACGATTTTATCCGTTAAATTATTATCCTATTTCACCACGTCTAGGCGTTGTGGAAGGTGCAAAAGTTATTGATCTAGCAAGTGCTTATAGAGTATATCTTATAAAATCTAACCAGTGTGAGGTTTCGAGTGCTAAGAAAATCAGTGAAATTCTATTTCCAGAGGATGTTGTTGCTTTTTTTGAAAACGGTATCATTTCAATGGAAGCTGCAAAAAAAGGTATTGAATTAGCTAATGAAAATGCATGTGAATTTTATAATGAAAAAACTTATTATCATTTAAATGAGGTCGAGTTACTTTCACCTATTGGTAGACCAAATAGTTTAAGGGATTTCATTTCTTTTGAAGAGCATATTAAAAACGCACGTGCAAAAAAGAACGAAAGTGTTCCAAAACAGTGGTATGAGATACCAGCATATTATAAAGGGAATCCTGATACCATTATTGGTCCAAATGAAGAGATTATCTGGCCTTCTTATTCAAAAAAAATGGATTATGAGCTTGAAATCGCCTGTATCATAGGGAAAAGTGGGAAAAATATAATAGCTGAAGAAGCTGATGAATATATTGCAGGATTTACTATCATGAATGATTTCAGTGCAAGAGATATTCAAGCAAAAGAGGTGGAGGTTGGTCTTGGACCAGCAAAAGGGAAGGATTTTGCTACCGCCTTAGGACCATATATTGTAACTAAAGATAGTCTTGTTAATCCTTATAATCTTGAAATGACAGCAAGAGTAAATGGAGAGATATGGAGTAGGGGAAACTCAAGTACCATATATCGTACTTTCAATAAAATGATTGAATATGTTTCAAATGATGAAGGGATAAAAGCAGGAGATGTTTTTGGTTCTGGAACTGTTGGATTGGGGTGCGGTCTAGAGTTAAATAAGTTTATAAAAATAAATGATGAAATAGAATTAGAAATTGAAGGGTTAGGTATATTGAAAAACAAAATTGTAGGTAATTAATAAGGAGGAGCAATATGAAAATAAAGATAAGTTTTATATTACTAGTTATAACAATAATGTTAGTTGCTTGTGGACAAGCAGACTCACAAAATAAAACAGAAAATGATAATGATAAAAAGGACGCTGCTGATGATGCAGATTTGGTTTTAAAATCAAGTATTCAAACACCACCTGAAGGTGAGTTAACAAAAGGTTTTGACAAATTCCTTGATAAAGTAGAAGAAAGAAGTGAAGGAAAAGTAGCGTTTGAACGTTATTATTCAGAATCTCTTGCTAAAGCAAGCGACTCATTTAGTTCTTTAACAAACAATATAGCAGATATAGCCTTGTTTGTTCCTTCTTATTCTCCTGGAGATCTTCCTTTAGCTAATGTTGGTACATTGCCTGCACTTTGGGAAGATGCTTATGTTGGCGAAGAAGCATTTTATAATTTATATGAAAATACACCTGCATTACAGGAAGAAGTAGAAGAACAAAATGTAAAATGGGTTGGCCAGTATGCAACACCTAGTTATTATTTTGTAACGAGTAAGGAAGTTAAAAATATTGAAGATATAAAAGGAAAAAAGGTCATTGCTACTGGAGGACTTGCAGATTTAGCAGAGGAACTAGGTGCTACAGTTGTTGGAACGCCTATTACCGAGTCATATGAGGCAATGGAAAAGGGAACTGTGGATGGAGTGTTTTATGGATTAACAGCTTCTGCTACTTACGATTTACAAGAGCCAGCAAACTATGTTTACACTTTGCCGCTCGGTAGTTCTACAGGTTTATATGGAATGAACTTAGATGTATGGGAAGATTTACCGGAAGATGTCCAAAATATTATGGAAGAAGTGGCTGAAGAACATGCAGAAGACTTTCATGAAATCTATCAAATAGAGGGTGATGAAGCTGCTTTGAAAGAGTTTGAAGAGGCCGGCGTCGAGATAATAGAGCCGGAAGAGGAAGATATTGACAAACTTATAGAGCATGCAAAACCAATTTGGAATCAATGGGCAGAGAAAAATGATTCTCAAGAAATTTTAGATGATTTTCGTAATTATTTGGATGAAGCAGAGGAATCTAATCCTTTTGATAAATGATAAATTAAAAACTTAAATCAGCGATATAACACTTTAATATATTCTGACTTAAGTGACTATAGATAAAAAGTTGGACGCTCTAAAATACTTTTATTATGTATATCGTAATAACAAATTACTTTTACGATTAAAATATGAATTTTATTGATATAGGAAATAAAAAAGTTATGTAGTATTGGATTAAAGGATAGGAGAGTGTCCTATTTTTTAAAAATTATTTTAAAACATTTAAAAAATAGAGGTTTGAAAATTTAGTTTTAAAATATTACCGAAGGAGAGATTCTATGAACAAACTATATAATATTGATAAAAATTTGCGAAAAGTAGAATATGCATTAGCTTTATTATCTGGTATTATCACTATTGTTTTAATGCTAGTTGTAACTCTTGATGTTTTACTTCGTAATTTTTTTAATAAAGCATTTCCTGGTTCATACGAATTAGTTGTTCTGTTATTTTTAGGAATTGTTTTTTTAGCAATTCCGTTTGTTCAATCTTTAAAAGAACATATTAATATCGATATTGTAACTAGTTCATTGCCCAAATTTGTGCAAAGAACATTAGATATTTTGGCATTACTATTAAGCTTAGCAATTACAGTTATCATTGCATGGCAAACTGGCATAGAGTTTTGGAAATCATATATTAGTAACGATTATACAATGGGCATTGTAGAATATCCTATTTGGCCTGCTAAATTATCTATTGCAATTGGTATGGGAGTTCTTACATTACGTTTATTAATCGATTTTCTTTTAAGTATTTTAGATAAAAGTTACTTTGAAGATACGAATAAATCATAGAAAGGAGTGATTATATTGGGAATCTCTTCAGAAATGTATGGATGGTTAGGGCTATTGTTTTTAATCATTTTACTATTTTCTCGCGTTCCCGTAGCTTATACCTTTGCAATTGTTGGATTTCTTGGTTACTGGATTGTCGGTGGGATAGACCAAGCTTTGGCAATTGTGGGAACAACTTTTCATTCCACTGTCGGTGCATATAGCTTTAGTGTAGTACCATTATTTATACTAATGGGATATTTCGCTTCACAAGCTGGTATTATTACTTCTTTATATGAGACTGCCAAAAAATGGATAGGCCACATCCCTGGTGGATTAGCACAAGCAACTATTCTTGGAGGAGCAGGGTTTGGAGCAGCTTCAGGTTCTGGATTCGCATCAACAGCGACTTTATCAAAAATAACTATACCAGAAATGGTCAAAGCAGGTGTCGATCGTAAACTAGCATACGGGGTTGTAGCTTCAGCAGGACCATTAGCACAAATGATCCCCCCGAGTGTACTAATGATTATGTATGCGATAGTTGCAGAAGAATCTGTCAGTAAATTACTAATAGGCGGAATTTTACCAGGTGTATTAACAGCGGTTGTTTATATGGTCCTTGTAGCTATACGGGTTAAAATTAATCCTGAACTTGCACCATCTATGAAAAAGGAACCTTTGAAGGAACGAGTTAGTTCACTGAAAAGTGTTTGGGGATTTCTTTTACTCGTATTAGTTATTATCTGTGGAATATATACTGGTATTTTTACCCCAACTGAGGCAGGAAGTATTGGTGCATTTGTAGCTATGCTAATGGCATTCTTCAAAAAAGGACTAAATAAAAAAACTTTTGGAAATTCGCTTATTGAAACAGTAAAAACAACTTCTATGGTATTTTTCATTGTGGGTACATCTTTTGTTTTTGGTTATTTTCTAGGTATTACAAGATTACCAACCAATATCTCGGAGTTTGTAACTGAATTACCAGTTTCTCCTATGGTGATTATTTTAGGAATCATATTAATGTATCTATTTATTGGAATGTTTGTTGATATGATTGCTGCAATGTTTTTAACTTTGCCAATTATACTTCCAGCTATAACAGATTTAGGCTTTGATCCGCTCTGGTTTGGAGTACTTTTAGTTTTTTTATGTGAAGTTGCATTGGTAACACCTCCTCTTGGAATGAGTCTTTTTATCATTAAAGGTTCTGTACCCAAGAGTGATATGAAGGAAATAATTCAAGGAAGTTTGCCTTTTATTGTAGCAGACTTTGTTGTCATTGCACTATTAATTATTTTCCCGCAAATTATTACTTTTCTTCCTAGTTTAATGGACTAGTGATTATATTATTATTTTAAAGGAGTTAGATTACATGGAATCATATATAAATGTTAGTTCTGAAAGTCATTTCCCTATCCAAAATCTTCCGTATGGGGTGTTTCGCCATCAAAATGGAGAAGCCCATGTCGGGGTAGCGATTGGCCAATTGATATTAGATTTAACAATTCTAGAAAACGAGGGGTATTTTATAAAAATATTAAGAGGGGATAAAGTCTTTCAAAAAGGAAGCCTTAATAATTTCATGGACAAAGGCAAGGAAATTTGGAAAGGAATTCGACAAGTAATACAAGATTTATTAGACAAAAACAACTATTTATTGAGAGATAATGAAGCATTAAGAAAAAAAGTGTTTTATCAGCAAGATACTGTAGAAATGCTAATGCCTATTTCTATTGGTGATTATACTGATTTTTATGCTTCTAAAGAACATGCAACTAATGTAGGTACCATGTTTAGAGGAAAAGAAAACGCATTAATGTCTAATTGGGCACATTTACCAGTAGGGTATCACGGCAGAGCAAGTTCCGTAATTCTTAGCGGAGATAATATACACCGCCCGAAAGGACAAGTAAAACCCAAAGATGCAGATATTCCTGTCTTCACTGAATGTCAAGAGTTGGATTTTGAATTGGAAACAGCATGTTTTATTGGACCAGGTAGTAAATTAGGGGATAATATACCTGTAGAACAAGCAGAAGAGCATATATTTGGAGTAGCACTCGTGAATGACTGGAGTGCTAGAGATATACAGGCTTGGGAGTATGTGCCCCTTGGACCGTTCTTAGCAAAGAATTTTGCTACATCTATATCACCATGGATTGTACCAATGGAGGCCTTAGAACCTTTTAGAGTTGAGGGCCCCGAACAAAACCCTAACCCTCTTCCTTATTTACAGGGAGATAAATTAAATTCATTTGACATTAAATTAGAAGCATATTTAAAAACTGAAAAGATGGATTCTGCAGATAGAATTACAACAACAAATTTTAGCAATCTATATTGGAGCATGGCTCAACAAGTTGCCCACCATACTATAACTGGATGTAATTTAAACCCTGGAGATATGTTAGCTTCAGGGACCATTAGTGGCAAATCGAAGGAAAGCAGAGGGAGCCTTATGGAACTAACCTGGAGAGGTGCCGATCCTTTACTATTATCTAGTGGAGAAGAACGTGTTTGGATTGAAGATGGTGATACTGTTATATTAACCGGATGGTGTCAAGGAGAGGGATTTCGTGTTGGCTTTGGTGAGGTTAGAGCACAAATATTACCAGCAAGATAAAATTATCTTTTAATAATTAAGTGTTTTATTTAATTTCACAAAGCCACTGTAACAGTTCTCTAATATCTTTAGTAAAGAGGGAAAAAGGTGATGTTTGTAGTTTGTAACATCTTTTTTCTTCATTGAGTTAATATATCTGACAACAAAAATTTTGTAGAAATCTATTCTACAATTTATAAAGTCAAAATCAGTAATTTAAAATCTATGAAGATGTCCCCTTTCTATCATATATAAATAATGTGTTATACTGACTACTTATCCAGCTATATCCAAAAATTGTTTATAGCTGAATGATTTCGTAAATTCAAAGGATTTTCGTTAGTAAATTTATTTACGAATAATAGTGATAAAACAGTTATAAGAAAATTAGCAATCGATGAAGCAATTAAGCTACAAAAAGAGCTAGGTATCGAATTTAATTTAAACGAAATTAGGCCAACAGGATATAAATGTATGAAAATGATTATAATCGTACATTTAAAACATGGATATGACAGCGTTCATATCTTTTTTTATACATAAATGTACGATTACGTGATATAATGTAAATTAATTATACATATTTAGTGAGGTGAAATAAGTGACAAAACGAACGAAAAATTACCTTGTAGAACCCCTCCGAACAACCGAAGCAATCGAAGAAATGAAATTGGCTATAAAACGGGGGAAT
>Ga0079226_10001015_pt1 | contig 21178 bp, 13 predicted proteins | sample Poulit2014_FD_76345 | JGI IMG/M metagenome (GOLD analysis project Ga0079226, IMG submission 76345) | Agricultural soil microbial communities from Georgia to study Nitrogen management - Poultry litter 2014 | ecosystem: Environmental > Terrestrial > Soil > Agricultural land | place: USA: Georgia... | reverse complement strand
TTGAAGCGGAAGCACGCGTTCTGCCGGCTCTGCCGGAGCGCATCAGCCAAACGGTTATTGAACGCCTGGAAAGACTTGGTATTACTGTTCATATCGAAACCATTGTCGCCCAGGTAGACGCGCAAGGACTTCAGGCCAGTACGGGCAAACGTATCGAGGCCGATTTATGCATCTGGGCTGCTGGCGTGTGCTGCAACAGCATGCTTTCTGAGCTGGGGCTGAATACCCGCCCCAATCACCAGATTTTGGTTGACTCGAACCTGGCCAGCGTGGATGACAAGCGCATTTTTGCTATTGGCGACTGCGCCGCCTTCCCCATGGGCGCTGACGATTGGGTGCCACCCCGTGCCCAGGCGGCTCACCAAATGGCCAGCCTGGCTTTTCACAACGTGCGCGCAAGCTTCGCCAATAAGCCGCTCAAAGTGTTTAAATATAAGGATTTTGGCTCGTTGGTATCGCTGGCGCGCTTTACTGCTGTCGGCACTTTAATGAGCGGTCGCAGCGGTGGCTCCGGCCTGCTTATCGAAGGCACCCTAGCCAAACTATGTTATGTATCGCTGTATCGCATGCATCAGCGCGTGCTTCACGGCAGTTTCAAAACCCTGCTCAAAATTCTGGTTGACGGCATCAACATTATGCTGCAACCACGGTTAAAGCTTCATTGACAACACAGCACAACTGGCTGCATGCCTTCTGCACCTGGCCAGGAGCAAGCTGTTTCAGCCATTTCACCGGCTAGCACAATTGCTCTGCCGAAACGGCGGCTGCGTAGTAAAGAGTTTACAAACAATGCATTAAAAAGCATTCCGATCGAACGTAAACAGCTGTTCCTGGATCGTGAACACCGATTCCGTAAATCACCGCAAAAGTGTTCATGTTCGGCCGGAATCGCTGTTCACTTTGAACCAGAATAAGCGTTCACGCTCCGCCAGAATGAGTGTTCACGCTGAGCCAGAATATGCACTCATTATATAGCTGTTTCTTCGGCGAACTCCTGCACCTATTGCCTCCATTCCCATACTGCTGCAGCCAAATCCTGTCACCGCACAGGACCGCAGGCCGACAAGGGGCCACAGAAAGGCCAGAAGAGCTCGTGAGCGTCATGCAGGATCAGGAGAAAGTACCCTGAAACACCAGCCGCTATGCCGAGCACCAGTTCTGTTCTCAGTCTGCAAGCAAGCCTACTTGCGGCATGGTCAGGCCTAATTGACGCCGCTAATTAATACGGCTATGTTGTCGATAGAGAAACTGTCCAGGGTCACGCAACGGTGTCCCTGATTCAGTCTCATTGCTTTCTTGCCTTGTTGTCATACCTACTGCAATTAAGGTCAGGAAGAATTATTTTGCATTTCAGTGAGGAGATTAAATGATGCTGAACGCATTAGCGCGCATGCTCTTGGTGGCTCTTGTATTGGCATTCCCTATAAGCGTAATGGCGCAAGACAAAGATCAGATACCGACTTTAACTGCCATGACCGACCCGAGCTTTCCGCCTTTCGAAATGAGAGACGATGAGTCGGGTGAAATGGTCGGATTTGATATGGACCTGCTCAAAGAAATTGCAGAACGAGCGGGATTTGAATATGATTTAAAACTTCTAGACTTTCCTGGAATTATTCCTGCATTGCAAACTGGCAGCGCAGATATTGCAATTGCAGGTATATATATAACAGACGAACGAAGCAAGATCGTCGACTTTTCTGATCCTTACTATCATTCCGGTATGAAGTTACTGGTTCGAAGTGACAGCGATATTGAGAGTCTAGAGGATTTGGATGGAAAGAAGGTCTCCACAAAAATCGGAAGTACCAGCTATGAATATCTTGAGCGAAACGTGGGTGACAGGGCTGAAATCGCGCCGTATCCCAGTACGGAAACAATGTATATGGCACTGACTGGGGGGGCAGTTGACGCTGTTTTATATGACATGCCCAACCTGAGCTTTTTTGCTAGTCGCAGCGGTGCTGATGTAAGGATTGTGGGTCCTCTTTACGAGGGTGCGGATAATGGCATGGCGTTCCCTAAAAATAGTGAATGGGTGGCAAAAGTAAATGATGCGCTTGCTTCAATGAAGGCTGATGGCACCTACGATCAAATTTATAAAAAATGGTTCGGTGAACTGCCTGCTGAGTCCGAATAGTAGGTTTGGTTATTTTATAGATGCTGATCGGGCGAGCCTGGGCTCGCCCGATTTTGTTGAAATAAAAAGCTGTTGCCAACGATGGGCCGTGATGCATAGGGTCGTACGCCGAGTCGCAGCCTTGACGATGCATTATTCTAAATTCCATGCAACAGCCCATTAAAATGCATCCGGCGGCTGCCATCAACTTAATTCACGTAAAACAGAGTCAAAAAGCTGCTTCCTTCAAAACTTTTTGTATTACTTCATCTTAGCATTGTGATAGCCAGCTGAAAGGTTGGGTGATCATCTTCAGCTATGACCTAGAAGCCCCGGCTTTAGTCGGTGGGGAAGCTCATGCGTTGACCGTGCCGAGCTGCCCTGTAGTCCTCATGCTGAGTATCGCAAGCCGCCAAGATATCCGTGCGCCCCAGCGCAGCTCAGCACAACGCCGATAAATTTGGCTGTTAGCGCACTCCGGAACTTCTCTGGAAACAATCAGGTAAGCAAACTGATACCAGGCTCAAGCAGCGGCTTTTGCCCCATATTATGGAGAGCAGGAGCTGTTTGATCCCTCTTGAAATCCTTGCTTGACATCCGAGACCAAATAAAGAAGGATGGACTCCAATAAGACATAGGAGAGTAGGCATGCCTGAACTGCGTGTTGCTGTGGATGTCGGCGGTACATTCACCGATGTTTTTGTCTTCAACAATGCAAGCAAACAAACGCGTGTTACCAAGGTTCCGTCGACCCCGGCCAATCCGATGCAAGCAGTTCTCGACGGCATTGCCAGGGCAGCCATCGACCTGTCAAATGTGAGGCTGTTTTCTCATGGCACTACCGTAGCCACGAATGCGTTGATCACGCGCAATTTTCCCAAAGTCGCAATGGTGACAACCAAGGGCTTCCGCGACGTAATTGAGATTCGCGATGGCACCAAGGACAATCTATGGGATGCCTATGCGGATGTCAGCGGTCCTTATATTCGCCGGCGCGACCGCTTTGAAGTGACCGAGCGCATTGACTATGCCGGGCATATTGTAACTCCCCTGGATGAAACCGAAGGGCGCGAGCTTGCTCGGCTGTTAAAAAAGCGTGGCGTTGAAGCCGTTGCCGTGTGTTTCATGAATTCATATGCTAGCGTGGCGAATGAAACAAGAATGCGGGAAATTCTGGAGCAAGAGCTGCCGGGTATCTCCGTATCCACATCAGCCGAAATCCTGCCGGAAATCTTTGAGCACGATCGCTTCAACACAACAGTTGCGAATACGGTGCTCGGCCCGTTGGTGGCTGACTATGTAGAGCGCCTGGACAAGGAATTGACCAAGGGTGGATATAAGGGCGGGCTGCTGGTTCTCCATTCCGGCGGGGGCTCCATGACACCGGCCTTGACCAAGCGCTACCCCGCTCGTTTGGCTGCATCCGGCATTGCAGCCGGTGCGATTGCTGCCCAACATACGGCAAGCCAATGTGGCTATGACAACGCCATCGGCCTGGATATGGGCGGCACATCAACAGACATATCCATGATCAACGAAGGCGAGCTGAGAACAACGAATCGCTGGGAGGTTGAATATGGGCACCCGATTATATTTCCTTCCATAGAAGTGCTGACCATTGGTGCTGGCGGCGGTTCTCTGGCCCATATCGATATTGCCGGCTCCTTGCGCAGTGGGCCGCAATCGGCTGGTGCCACCCCTGGGCCGGCCTGCTATGACCAAGGCGGAACCCAGCCGACGAACACAGACGCCAATTTGATGCTCAATCGCCTGGGTGACAGCCTGGCGGATGGTGCAATGACACTCCAGAAGAACCTGGCCGAAAAGGCCATAGAAAAGGTGATTGGCGAACCGCTGGAGTTGAATACGGCCGAGGCGGCTCAGGCCATACTGGATGTGGCCAATGCCAATATCGCTGATGCTGTCAGGCTGGTTTCAATTCGCCGCGGGCTTGATGTGCGTGACTTTGCTCTTGTCGCTTTTGGCGGTGCAGGCGGTCTTCATGGCGCCGAGGTGGCGAAGGACCTGGGCATGCAGGAAGTGATCGTGCCACCCAGTCCGGGGGTTGCCTCAGCGCTCGGGTGCTTGCTGGTTGATATCCAGCATGATCTTGCAGCCATGTATATGGCTCCTGCCGCCGATGCCGATGCTGCTGATCTGGAGGCACAGTTCCAGCAGCTGGAGGGCGATGCCAACGAGCGCCTGCGCCAGGAAGGTGTGGATGAAGAGGATTCCAGGCTCGAGCGCAGTATCTCGATGCGCTATCAGGGCCAGTGGCGCTCTCTCCAAGTGCCCATGACATCTGGCAAAGATTCTCTTAAGAACGCGGTAGAGGTTTTTCATGAGGAACATGAGAAGCAGTTCGCATTCAGACAGGAAGCACTGCCTGTCGAGATATATCAGATCCATCTGCGGGCTTTGGGGAAGGTGCCCAAGCCGGAATTCTCGCCTACATCCGTAGATGGCACTGAACTGCCGGCTGCAGGTGGCGAGCGCATGGTTTATTTCGACGGGGTGGAAAGGCCGACTCCGATTTACAGGCGCAATGACCTGCGCCCGGGAATGCGTTTAGAAGGGCCGGCTATCGTCGAAGAGCTGGACTCCACCACAGTCGTGCCACTCCACACAAGCGCGGCAATTGACGAATGGTTCAATATCCGCATTCGTCTCCCCAAGACAGGAGTAGCGCAATGAAAGCAACACAAGCCATTCCACAGCGGTTGTTGGACCCCGTCACGTTCGAGGTCCTGAAAAACGCCTTTGCAACGAGCGTCGATTTGATGACCGAGCAGATTCTGAGAACCTGCTACTCCTTCGTGATCTACTCGCGCGATTTCTCCTGCGCGTTATGCGACGCACAAGGCAATACAGTAATGCAGGGCAGTGGCGACATCGCGGTTCACGTCGGCACATTGCATTTCCAGTGCAAGGCTGTAATCGAGGAATTTCGTGCGGATATCAATCCGGGTGATGTCTTCGCCATCAACGATCCTTACCGAGGCGGCACGCACCTGAACGACATCAGTTTCATCCGCCCCATTTTTGTTGATGATGAAATCATCGGATTCGCGCAGAACAAAGGACACTGGGCCGATGTCGGCGGTAATGTGCCCGGCTCGTTTGACGTCTATGCGAGCACGCAGTTTAGCGAGGGACTTCGCATAACACCGATACGGGTCGTACAAAACGGTACGTTGCTGCATGATGTCGCCCAATTGCTGACTGCTAACAGTCGCGCACCCGATGTGGCACTGGGGGATTTGAATGCACAGACAGGAGCTACGGCCGCGTGCGAGCGTGAAGTGCTGCGCCTGGTCGAAAAGTATTCCAAGGATACTGTTGTTGAAGCGATGCAGGAATGCCAGGACTATGTCGAGCGTACGGTGCTTGAAAGTCTCAAAAACCTGCCGCAAGGGGAGTGGGAAACAGTTGACTACCTCGACTTCGATCCGGCACAGGGCGAAGGGCTCATCCCGATAAACATCAAGCTGACTCTTGATGGGGACGGCATCCACTACGATCTGCGTGGTTCGGCGCCGGCCCTGTCCATATTCCTGAATTCCGGCTACGGGACAACGCATTCAGCGATTTATGCCGGCACCAAGACTTTCTTTCCCGATGTTCCGTTGAACTCGGGTTTTTATGAAGCGGTTTCGGTTGAAATCGGAGAAGAGGGGACGGTTGTCAATGCCGGCTGGCCACATGCAGTCGCCGGATTTTGCTCCGGGCCATACGAGAAGATCATGAATGGCGTTTTCGAGCTCTGGAGCCAAATCATGCCGGAGCGCGCCATGGCCTGCGGATTCAATCTGGAATACTTGCTGATCGGCGGCTACGACGGCCGCACGCCCGACAATCAATTTTTCATGTGGTACGACTGGATGGCTGGCGGTTGGGGTGGGCGTCGCACCAAGGATGGCTCCTCCGCAACCTCGCCAGCATTCGGTACGTGTTTGGCTGTACAGCCGGCGGAAGGTCAGGAACGCCTCAACCCAGTATTAACGAGTAGGCATGAAATCAGCATTGACTCCGGCGGCCCTGGCCGGTTTCGTGGCGGCTGCGGCGTTGAGAAAGGAGGTCTGCTCACCAAAATCAGCAAGACAGTCATGAGTTATTGCTGTGATCGGGGTCGCTCCGTGACTTGGGGCATTGAAGGGGGCCTGCCATCCATTCCGCATGGTGTATGGCTCAACAAGGGTACGCCTGATGAACGCTACCTGGGCGCCACATTCTCCAACGTAGCGGTTCAGGCCGGCGACGAATTTACCAGACCTTCTGCAGGTGGTGGCGGTTTTGGTGACCCACTGGAGCGTCCAGCCGATGAAGTATTGGAAGATGTTATCGACCAATATGTTTCCATTGAGCGGGCGGAGCGTGACTACGGTGTTGTGATCAAGGCCATTGACCCTGAGCTCGATCAGTATGAGATTGACTCCGAGGCGACTGAAGCTGCGCGAGAATATATACGGTCGCATCGCCGCGGCTGGCTCAGTGAAGATGCGAATGCAGTGGCAGAACAATACAGGGCAGGTGAACTCACCACTCACGATGTCTTGCGCCGCTATGGCGTCATCCTTGACTGGGGAACCGGTGAGCTATTGGAAACCTCAACCCGGCAATACAGAGAAACACTGCAACGACGCTCGCTAGCGCATTGGAGCTAGACATGCGCCGGTATGGAAACAAATAACGAGCCACGGATACAGCTGGTACAGCGCCGTACGCACATCGCGTTGCATTTTAGGCGCCCGCGACACTTGATTGCTGAAACTTATGCAACACCAATAACCCTGACGTGTGCCACGAAATAGGCGGTGACCTAAAGCAACAGCTATATGCTGCATTTTAGATCAGGGATGCCCCTGGCATCGCCTTTCAGGGAGAAATGCCAAACCACGGTTTGGGATTTGTTGGTGACTCATGGGGTCGAATCAAGTGTCATGGCAGTAGAGCGGTGCTGATCAGTCCTGAATCGCATTGACAGAGCGCCAATTCTCAGCCAAACGCTGTCAAGTGCCTGCTATAAACGGGCGCCTCAAGCAATATTATTGTCGCTGCGCTTTCTGGCCGGCTGGGGGATGAGTGGCTGATTCAAAAACTGCCCGTAGCGTGATGTCGGCTTATGTTGTCGTCGCGGTGAGCGGCCATTCACGCACTTTCCCTCTAATCAAGTACGACAGCGATGCTTGGCGCTTCTGCTCAGTCTGTTCCACAACCCTTTGTTTAGTAATGTTTTAATTGTTGTTTGCCACTATTATGCCACTAATTTGCCAAAATAGTGGAATTCTTGAGCGGCATGAGTGCATCGTAACTTGTTGATTCCATTGGTCGGGGCAGCAGGATTTGAACCTGCGACTTTCTGCTCCCAAAGCAGACGCGCTACCAGACTGCGCCATGCCCCGATCAAGACACACCAGTTTACCGTGAGTTGCGAGCAAAAGCGACCTCTGTGTGGATTATCGAGATATCAGGTCGTGGCGCGATACTTTCTACTGGGGCTGCTCGGCAGCGGAATCTCCGGGCAGCATCTCGCCAGTGCCATCTATGTCTTGATTAAGAATATGCTGCCGCGGCAAGCGAGCTTGTTGCGGTTTGTCGTTTTTCTGTCGGCAACGGGTTGAAACAGGGTTGCATCGCGCCCATTTCCTCGCTTTCCAGGCAAATGTTCGGCTTGTATTGCTGTTATGGCAGAAAGCAGGCTTGGTCATTGGCTTGGGCATATATGCGTTTCGTCAGCCACGGGGTTTTCTTGCTTGTTATAATTGCAGGTGAGTTATTCAGCCCGGTGCCTAGAGACGGGGCAAGTCTTTTACGAGCAATTTATTCGAGGTTATTGAATGGACGTTTCGGTTGAAAACCCCGGGGGGCTGACACGGCGCATGAAGGTGGCGATACCGGCCGCGCGCGTCACGGAGGCGGTGGAAGCCAAGGTGCGGCGCGTCGGCCAGCATGCAAAGATTCCCGGTTTTCGCCCGGGCAAGGTGCCTTTCAAGGTGCTGTACCAGCGCTATGGCGACGGCGCGCGCCAGGAGGTTGTCAGCGAGCTGGTGCAAAGCGCGTTTCCGGAAGCGCTGGAACAGGCGCAACTCAAGCCAGCGGGCCAGCCGGAGCTTGATCTGGACGAGGTCGCGCCCGGCGAGCCGCTGGAATTCACTGCCAGCTTTGACGTATACCCCGAGATCGAACTCGTCGGCCTGGACGCGATCAGCGTTGAGCAGCCAAGCGCCGAAGTCACTGATGCGGACGTGGGCAAGACCGTGGAGCGCATCCGCGAGCAGAACAAGGCCTTTGTCGATGCCGAGCGCGAAGCGCGCGATGATGACCAGGTTACGGTCGATTATGTGGGCCGCATCGATGGCGAGGAATTCGCCGGTGGCACGGGTGAGGACGTCAATATCATTCTTGGCGAGCAGCGCTTTCTGCCGGATCTGGAGCGCGCCCTGGTCGGGCGCACGGCCGCCGAGCAATTCGATGTCGATGTGACTTTCCCGGATGACTATGGCAGCGAAGACGTGGCTGGCAAGACGGCGACTTTTTCCGTCACCGTGAAAAGCGTGCAAGAGCCGGAGCTGCCGGAACTCGACGCCGAGTTCCTGGAACAGCTGGGCATCGAGGAAGGCGGCGTCGACACGCTCAAGGAGAGAATCCGCGAGTCGCTGGAACAGGAAAAAGACAACGCCATTGACAACAAGGTCAAAATGCAGGTGTTGGACGAGCTACACAAGGCGAACCCGATTGAAGTGCCGCAATCGCTGGTCGGTCAGGAAATCGAGCGCATGCGCAAGGAAACGATGGCGCGCCTGCCCGAGCACATGCAAAATGACGAAGAGCAGGCACGCCAGCTCATCCCCGACGAGTCGCTGCAGGAGAGCGCAGAGCGGCGCGTTGCGCTCGGGCTGCTGATCAGCGAAGTGATCAAGGAGTTTGGGCTGGAGTTGGACAACGACCGCGTCGAGGCGAAGATGGACGAAGTGGCGGCCGACTATGGTGACCAGGCCGATGCAGTCAAGCAGTATTACCGTTCCAATGCCGAGCTCATGCAGGGCTTGCAGGCCATGGTCATGGAAGAACAGGTGGTCGAAGCGCTGCTGGAAAAGGCAAGCGTGACCGAGAAGCAGGTCACAATGGACGAATTGCTCAACAACGATGGCGATGATGAGTAAAGGAAACTACCCGCATATGACACAGCACAATGCACACATTCCCGAGCGCAACCTCGGCCTGGTGCCGATGGTTATTGAACAGACCGCACGCGGCGAGCGCTCGTTTGACATCTATTCCCGCCTGCTCAAGGAGCGGGTGGTGTTCGTCGTTGGCGGCATAGACGATCAAATGGCCAATTTGATTGTTGCTCAGCTGCTGTTTCTTGAATCCGACAATCCGGACAAGGACATTCAGCTGTACATCAACTCACCGGGCGGCGTGATTACCGCTGGCCTGTCGATTTACGACACCATGCAATTCATCAAACCGGACGTGTCGACCATGTGCCTGGGCCAGGCCTCGAGCATGGGCGCCGTGCTGCTGGCGGCTGGTGCCGCCGGCAAGCGCTATTGCCTGCCCAATTCGCGGGTGATGGCGCACCAGCCGTCCGGCGGCTTTCAAGGCCAGCAATCCGACATCGAAATCCAGGCCAAGGAAATTCTCTACGCGCGCGAGCGGCTGAACGAGATTCTGGCACAGCATACCGGCCAGCCGCTGGAGCGCATTCAACAGGACACCGAGCGTGATTATTTCATGAGTGGCGAAGAAGCAAAGGCTTATGGCGTCATCGACGACGTCTTGAGCAGTCGCTCTGCGCTCGCCGGCAAGGCGGAATAATTGCGCCTGCAAGCCCGCAAAATGGTTCCGGGCTGCTATGATCAAGCATCGTATGACGAGGTCTGACTAATATGGCGGACAACAATAGCGGCAAGGACAGCAATGCACAGCGCACGCTGTACTGTTCATTCTGTGGCAAGAGCGAGCACGAGGTGCGCAAGCTGATTGCCGGCCCATCGGTTTTCATCTGCGATGAATGCGTGGATTTATGCAACGATATCATGCGCGAAGAGCTGGCCAGCAAGCCGGCGCGCGAGGGTTTGCCGTTGCCACATGAAATCAAGCAAACCCTGGATGACTATGTGATTGGCCAGGACGCAGCCAAGAAAATGCTGTCGGTGGCGGTTTACAACCACTACAAGCGGCTCAACGCGGCGGCGGCCGATGATGAAGTCGAGCTGCAGAAATCCAACATCCTGATGATCGGCCCGACCGGCTGCGGCAAGACGCTGCTGGCGGAAACCTTGGCGCGCACGCTGGAAGTGCCGTTCGTGATCGCGGATGCGACCACCCTCACCGAAGCAGGTTATGTCGGCGAGGATGTCGAAAACATCATCCAGAAGCTGCTGCAGAAATGCGACTACGAAGTGGAAAAGGCGGAGCGCGGCATCGTCTATATCGACGAGATCGACAAGATATCGCGCAAGGCTGAGAACCCTTCGATTACGCGCGACGTCTCCGGCGAAGGCGTGCAGCAGGCGTTGCTCAAGCTGATCGAGGGAACCACGGCTTCCATCCCGCCGCAGGGCGGGCGCAAGCATCCGCAGCAGGAATTCCTGCAGGTGGATACCAGTGGCATTCTGTTCATTGTCGGCGGCGCCTTTGCGGGCCTGGACAAGGTCATCCAAAACCGCTCCGGGCGTTCCGGCATCGGCTTTTCTGCCGAGGTGAAAAGCGTGGACGACCAGCGCGAGCTGGGCGAAGTCCTGTCCGCGGTCGAGCCGGAGGACTTGATCAAGTACGGCCTGATTCCGGAATTCGTCGGCCGGCTGCCGGTCGTGGCGACGCTGTACGAACTGGATGAAAGGGCATTGGTCTCAATCCTGTCCGAGCCCAAGAACGCGCTCACCAAGCAGTATGGCCGCCTGTTTTCCATGGAAAACTGTGAGCTGGAAGTGCGCGACGACGCCTTGTCCGCAATAGCCCGGCGCGCCATGGAGCGCAAGACTGGAGCGCGCGGCCTGCGCACGATCATGGAAAACATCCTGTTGGATGTTATGTATGATCTGCCCAGCATGAGCAATGTCTCCAAGGTCGTGGTCGACGAAGCCGTCGTCAATGGCGAGGCGCAGCCATATATTGTTTACGAAAATACCGATATCAGCAGCGCTGGCGCTTGAATATGCGGAGGTTTTCCGATCGAACCATGCGTCGCCTCGGCGCCGTGTTTGAAAAACGCCGAGCAGGCCGCAAATAGTGGGTAGATGTTTATTTGGCCGGCATTAATGTCGGCCTTTTTGTAGCGAGGCGCAACATGTCTGAACAAGCCAAAGCTCCGGTTCTGCCACTGCGTGATGTGGTGGTGTTCCCGCATATGGCGATTCCCTTGTTCGTGGGCCGGGAAAAATCCATTGCCGCCCTTGAAACCGCAATGACGGAAGACAAGAAGATTCTGTTGATTGCGCAAAAAGCCGCCGAAACCGATGACCCCGGCGCCGAGGATTTATACGAAGTCGGCACGCTGGCCGGCATCCTGCAATTGCTCAAGTTGCCCGATGGTACGGTCAAGGTACTGGTCGAGGGTGGCGAACGCGCGCGCCTGCTCGAGCTTGAAGAGGACGAGCAGGGGCTTGCCGCCACTTGGGCGCCGTTGGTCGACGACGAACCATCCGTCCCCGAGACCGATGCGCTGCTGCGCTCCGCCGTCTCAACCTTCGAATCCTACGTCAAGCTGAACAAGAAAGTGCCGGCGGAACTGCTGCCGTCGCTGTCGAGCATGGATGCACCGGGGCGCCTGGCGGACACCATTGCCGCGCATCTCAACCTCAAGCTGGACGAGAAGCAGACCGTGCTCGAGATCGAAGACACCTTTCAGCGTCTCGAGCATGTCATCGCCAAGACCGATGCGGAAATGGAAGTGCTGCAAATCGAGCGCCGCATCCGCGGGCGCGTGAAGCAGCAAATGGAGAAATCGCAGCGCGAGTATTACCTCAACGAGCAGATGAAGGCGATCCAGAAGGAGCTGGGCGAGATCGACGATGCGCCCAACGATCTGGAAGAGCTGGAGCAGAAGATCGAAAAGGCCGGCATGCCGAAGGAGGTCAAGGAGAAGGCGACGACGGAATTCAACAAGCTGAAATCCATGTCGCCGATGTCGGCCGAGGCAACCGTGGTGCGCAACTACCTGGACTGGCTGGTGGACGTGCCGTGGAAGAAGCGCTCGCGCGCGCGCATCGATCTGGACAAGGCCCAGGCGACGCTGGATGCGGACCACTATGGCCTCGAGCGGGTCAAGGAGCGCATCATCGAAAACCTGGCCGTGCAGAGCAGGGTGCGCAAGATCAAGGGCCCGATTCTGTGTCTGGTCGGCCCACCCGGGGTCGGCAAGACCTCGCTCGGGCGCTCCATTGCGCGGGCCACCAATCGCGAATTTGTGCGCATGAGCCTCGGCGGTGTGCGCGACGAAGCTGAAATCCGCGGCCACCGGCGCACCTATATCGGCTCGCTGCCGGGCAAGATCATTCAGAACATGGCCAAGGTCGGCGTGCGCAATCCACTGTTTTTACTCGATGAAGTCGACAAGATGGCGATGGATTTCCGCGGCGACCCGGCCTCGGCGCTGCTGGAGGTGCTCGATCCCGAGCAGAACCACACCTTTGGCGACCATTACCTGGAGGTCGATTACGACCTGTCGCAGGTCATGTTCGTATGCACTGCCAACACGCTCAACATCCCGCCGCCGTTGCTGGATCGGATGGAAGTGATTCGCCTGCCTGGCTACACGGAAGACGAAAAGGTGCACATCGCAGAACAGTATCTGCTGCCCAAGGGGCAAAAGGAAAACGGCCTCAAGGACAAGGAGTTGACAGTTTCGACCCCGGCCATCCAGAACATTATCCGCCATTACACGCGCGAAGCCGGCGTGCGCAACCTGGAGCGCGATCTGAGCAAGATCTGTCGCAAGGTCGTCAAGCAGCTGGTCAGCAAGGAGCGCGAGGGCCATGTGCAGGTCACCAAGCGCAACCTGGACAAGTATCTCGGCGTGCGCAAATTCCGTTATGGCCGCGCTGAAGAAACCGATCGCATCGGTCAGGTCACCGGCTTGGCCTGGACCGAGGTCGGCGGCGAATTGCTGGGTATCGAGGCCGCGGTTGTACCCGGGAAAGGCAAGTCGCAAATCACCGGCAGCATTGGCGATGTCATGCAGGAATCGGTGCAGGCCGCGCTGACTGTTGTGCGCGCGCGCGCCTCGGGCCTTGGCATCGAGAGCGATTTCATGCAGGGCAACGACTTGCACCTGCACGTGCCCGAGGGGGCGACGCCCAAGGATGGCCCCAGTGCCGGCATCGGCATGTGTACGGCCATCGTGTCGGCGCTGACCGCGATTCCGGTGCGCGCTGATGTGGCCATGACCGGCGAGATCACTCTGCGTGGCGATGTGTTGCCGATCGGCGGGCTCAAGGAAAAGCTGCTGGCTGCGCATCGCGGCGGCATCAAGACCGTCGTCATACCGCAGGAAAACGTCAAGGATTTGCGGGAGATACCAGTCAATATCAAGAATCGACTCGAGATCAGCCCGGTGGAGCGGATCGACGAGGTGCTGGAGATTGCGCTAACCCGCCAACCCCAGGCGCTCGTGGCTGCGTCGGCGCAGGCTGACAAGCAGAAAAAAACCAAGACCGGTGCAATCCGCGCACATTGATCTTGCTCAACAAGGCGCGCCCAATATGCCTTGGGCGCGCTCTTGTAGCTCGACTACGGACATGTTCATGTTGCGGCAAGCATGATCGACCCATGATGCCATGCAGGCGTGACCGGCCCTGGAGTTGCAGAATCGCGTTCATCAGCAAAATGGAGTGCAAACTGAAACGTACTGCTTTACAATACCTGCTGGAACTTGGGGGCTGGCAAGATTGGCATCGAACTCGGCCGCAAGCATGGCAGCCAAGTTATTGACGGGCTGTTATGGGCCCTGATATAAAGATTGGCCATGCGTTTGCCACAAGCTTTCCGGTGAACGCTTGGGGTTGCGCCCTGTATATTGTGCAAGCTGAAGCCTTGCCGGGCGTAGACTGAACAATTTAACAATCCGCAGGGGATTCTGATTTATGAACAAAACCGAACTCGTTGATGAGGTGGCCGCCAAGGCGGATCTTTCCAAGGCTGATGCGACGCGAGCTGTTGATTCCTTCTTGGAGGCGGTAACGGGTGCTCTGCAAAAGGGCGACAAGGTATCGCTGGTCGGCTTCGGCGTGTTTTCCGTACGCGAACGAGCGGCTCGACAAGGTCGTAATCCCAAGACCGGGCAATCGATTACGATCCCGGCCGGCAAGACGCCAGGCTTCAAGGCTGGCAAGGCGCTTAAAGATGCCGTAAACTAGCGCCTCGTTGCGCAGGGTGCCTACGGCTGAAAAGCACCTCGCAGGGTGCTTAGCTCAGCTGGTAGAGCGTCGCCCTTACAAGGCGAATGTCGGCGGTTCGAATCCGTCAGCACCCACCAAGGTTGAATGGAGCGGTAGTTCAGTCGGTTAGAATGCCGGCCTGTCACGCCGGAGGTCGCGGGTTCGAGTCCCGTCCGCTCCGCCAGTCTTCGGCATTGCCCCGCGGGCAGTGCGAGACACGAAAAAGGGCGCTTCAAGGGCGCCCTTTTTCTTTGATCGCCATTGGCGCTCGCCAGGCTTGTCTGCAGCCGGTGCGGGTAATACCGCAGCGGCTCGACAGCAGGGTGTAGCAGCCTGCCAGATGCGATCAGGCGCATGCACAAGCCGGGCAGCCCGTCGGCGTGCATGCATGGTTGGGCGCCAAGGCGGCCGGATCGCGGGCGCCGAGGACACGGGCTACACGACGCGGGAGCGTACGAACATGCTGCAGAGAATTCGGGATAATGCCAGCGGGCCGCTTGCCTATGCCATTGTCGGGCTCATTACTCTGGTTTTCGGTGTTTGGGGCATTGGCTCGTATTTTACTGATGCGGCCGATCCGGTCGTCGCCAGTGTCGGCAATATCGACATCACCAAGTACGAACTGAACCAGTCCTACGAACGTCGCTATCAGCAATTGCGCCAGCAGCTGGGCGAAAACTTCGATCCAGCGGACGTTAATCCGGCACAACTGCGCAGGGTCATATTGCGCACTCAAATCCGCAATGCCGTGCTTGATCAGTATGCCCGGACGGCAGGCTACCGAACCACCGATGCGGCCTTGCTTCAGACGATCCAGTCGGATCCGAATTTCCAGGCCAATGGCCAGTTTTCCGGCGAGCGCTATCGCGCGTTGCTTGCCAATGCCGGGCTCAGCCCGTCTGAATATGAGAAGCGCCTGCGCCACGATCTGGTCAGCGGCCAGGTGCGGGCGGGATTGATTGGCAGTACCTTCGTGGCCGAACCCGAACTCGCCTATGTCTATGGCTTGCAGCATCAGCAGCGCAAGGTCGCCTATCTGACTTTTCCGGCCGAGGCCTATGCTGATGCCGTCGAGCTCAGCGATGCCGATATTCAGGATTGGTACGACGAGCACGGCGCGGCTTACACCTCACCAGAGCGCGTCAAGCTGGCTTATGTCGTACTCGATCGCAACCAGCTCGGCAGCGAGGCTGAACTCGATGAAGAAGCGCTGCGCAATCTATATGAGGAAAACAAGGGTCGCTTCAGCACACCAGAACAACGCGATGCCTGGCAACTGTTCTTGCCCGTGAGTGCAGACAACTCGCAGAATGCGCGGCAACAGATCCAGGCTCTGGCGCAGCAATTGCAGCAGGGCAAGGCATTCAGCGATCTGGCCGCTGAAGATGCAGCCGACTATCAGGTTAAACAGCTCGAAAGCGTGAGCCAGAGAGAGCTGCCCAATCAGGTCGGCAAGGCATTGTTTGCTCTTGATGTCGATGAAGTTTCGACCCCTATTCGCGCCGCTGATGGCTGGTACCTGGTCATGCCGACCGCCATTGAGACCGGCACCACCCAGGCATTTGCCACGCCCGAAGTGCAGCAGGAATTGCAGCAGATGGCGCAGGAGCGCCACCGCAACGCGCGCTTCGCCGAGATGTCGGATCGCATGGAAAGGCTGGCCGTGCAGGCACCAAACGATTTGCAGACCCTGGCCGAAGAACTGCAGCTGGACATTCAGCAAACCGACTGGATGACGCGCACCCAGGGCGAGCGGCTGGGCAGCAACGACGCAGTGCGGGCGGCGGCTTTTTCCGACGATGTGCTGGAACAAGGATTCAACAGCAGCGCGATCGTGCTCGATGATGATCGCCAGGTCGTGCTGCGCGTCATTGAGCATCAGCCGCCCCAGCAAAAGCCTCTGGCCGAAGTGAAGGACCAGATCCGCGCCGACCTCACCCGGGCCAAGGCCCTTCAGCTGGCGCAGGCGGATGCCAGCGAAGCGCAGGAGCAATTGGCCGCTGGAGCAGCTCTGGCGGATGTTGCCGCTGACGGTGTGGCCGAATTGCACGAGACGGGTTATATCGAGCAATCAGCCAATGAGGTGCCGACAGCGGTCCGCGAGGCGGCATTTGCCCTGCCGCCGCCCGATGAGGGCAAGGCCAATTACAAGGTTACGCAAATCGGTGACGACAGCGCGGCACTGGTTGTTCTGAACGACGTGAAAACCGCGCAGACCGAGGATGCGGTGCCGCCACGCTTCCGGCAGCAGCTGCTGGGCTATAACGCACAGCTGGAGTTTGCCGCGTTTGTCAATTATTTGCGCAACCAGGCCAAGGTCAAGGTCTATCAGGAACAACTCGACTCGGAGTAGGGCAGTTGCCGCGCAACCGGCACTGGCCGCACAGGTGAGCGCTGCATGTTGAAAGTGGCCGTGCGCGGCACGCACGGCCGCTGTACGCAGCTCGTGGCAGCGCTACAACCATTCAGCCGGTGCCTTAAAAACACGCTGTCATGCTGCGCGCAGCCGCAGCATCGCGTGATGGTGGTCGGTAGCGGGCGATCCTGCACCGCGTGCTGCGCACATGTACGCAGGATGGCCGGTCATTTCATGGCATTCTTTCAGGCGCTGGTCATGCCCAGAATGTGATAGCCGGCATCGACGTAGACGACATTGCCGGTAATGCCCGAGGCCAGATCGGAACACAGGAAGGCCGCGGTATTGCCGACTTCTTCCTGCGTGACATTACGCCGCAGCGGCGCGCTGTCCCTGGCATAACCCAGCATCGAGCCGAAATTGCGAATGCCGGACGCAGCCAGCGTCTTGATTGGCCCGGCGGAAATGGCATTGACCCGAACGCCCTGGGGCCCAAGGTCGGCCGCCATGAAGCGCATGCTCGATTCCAGGCTGGCCTTGGCCGGACCCATGATGTTGTAGCCGGGGATGGTGCGCTCCGAGCCCATGTAAGTCAGCGTCAGCAAGGCGGCGCTGGAGGACAGCATGGGCCGTGCCGCTTTTGCCAAGGCGGCAAAGCTGTAGGCGCTGATATCGTGCGCAATCGCCGCCGCCTCGCGACTGACGCTGTCCAGATAACCGCCTGACAATGCCTCGCGTGGTGCAAAGCCGATCGCATGCACCAGAATATCCAGCTGCTGCCAGTGCTCGCCCAGGCGACTGAACACGGCATCGATCTGCTCGTCTTCGCCCACGTCCAGCGGCAGCACCGCAACTGCGCCCAGCTCTTCGCCCATGGTTTCCACGCGTGGCTTGAGTTTGTCGCCCTGGTAGGTCAAGGCCAGCTGCGCGCCCTGTTCGCGCATGGCTTGGGCGATGCCGTAGGCAATGGATCGGGTGCTTGCGAGGCCGGTAACAAGTGCGGTCTTGCCGTTAAGAAAGCTCATGCAGGAATTTCCGTTATCAAATGTATATGGGTTGCTCGTAACTGGTGTCGATTGCGCGCTCGTCGCGGCGATAACAGAGCCTTTTGTTCAACCGGCAGGCTGCAGGCGCAATGTCTGGCCCGTTCTGATTTGATCCGCCGTTGCCATGTCATTCAGTTCCAGGATTGTTGCCACCTGCAGCTCGAAGCGCTGCGCGATCGACCATAGCGTATCACCGCGTTGCACGTGGTAGAAATCCGGCAGCGGCGCCGGGCCGTTGATGGACAGCGTCTGGCCGCGTTGCAGCGTATTGCCTTGCAGGCGGTTCCATGCGCGCAACTGACTCGGCTGCACGGCAAAGCGCTCTGCAATCGATGCCAGCGTATCGCCGGCCTGCACCTGATAGCTTTCCGGCTGCGCCGTTATCGGCACGCGCAGGACTTGGCCCGTGCGCAGGGCATTGCCGGCGAGATTGTTGACCCGGTGCAGATCGGCAACGTCGATGCCGTAGCGATGGGCGATCCGCCACAGGGTGTCGCCAGGTTGCACGGCATAGGATTCAGTCGGGATAGTGGCCGGTTTGCCTGGTTGCGGCAGCGCCAGGCGTTGCCCCACCAGAATGCGATTGCCGCGCAGGCCATTGATCTGGCGCAGGGTGGCAACGTTGATGCCATGCATGCGGGCAATGCCACTGAGCGTTTCTCCCCGGCGCACGCGATGCCAGTCGTGGCTCACCAGATCATCGACATCGGCTCCGGCCAGCGCTGTCTGGAATTGCATGATCCTGTCCGTGGGTACGAGCAGACTGCCACCACCATGAACGGGATTGGCGATGGCGCGCCGCACGTGCGGATTGAGCGCCTGCAGCTCCGTCGCCGGCATGTCCAGCATGGAGGCGGCAATATCGAGCTCGATCCGGCCGGGCAGGGCGACGGTCGCGGTTTGCGCCCGATTGGCCAGCCGCGGCCAGTCCAGGTTGTAGTCCTCGGGATAGGCCAGCAGGCGGCGCAGTGCAAAAAACTTGGGTACGTAGGCAGCCGTCTCGGCCGGCAAGTCCAGATGCCAGAAATCCGTCTTGCCGCCGCGTGCGCGGGCCCGCTTGATGGCGCGCCCGACGCGCCCGGGGCCGCCATTGTAGGCGGCCAGCGCCAACACCCAATTGCCGTCGAATTGGGCATGCAGCTTGGTCAGGTAGTCGAGTGCGCTTTGCGTGGCCGCCATCGCATCGAAGCGGCCGTCGTACCACCAGTTCTGCTCCAGGCCCATGTAGGTGCCCGTGCGCGGCATGAACTGCCACAGGCCGCCGGCGCCGGAAAAGGACACGGCGGAGGGCTCATAGCCGCTCTCCACGATCGGCAGCAGTGCCAGCTCCAGCGGCAGGCCGCGGGCGCTGAGCGCTTCCACCACGTGCCAGAGGAATGGCTCGGCGCGGCGCAGCGAGTTGCTCAGGTGTTTGTCATGGGTCAGGTAATAGGCGACCCACTCGCGGATCTCGCGGTGGCCGCTTTGCGCCGGCATCTGATAGCCATTGCGCACCCGAATCCACAAATCGTCATGCGGATTGGGAATCGGCTGCCACGGCCGGTGATGCGGCACATCGGCGACGCTGACCTTGTCCTCGGTCGTCTTGTGCTTGACGCCGGCACAGCCACTCAAGATGAGAACCGCTACCGTGCAGGCGGCCAGGTAAAGGCGAAAGCGGTGGCGAAGCAGGTTATGCGGCATCTTTCCAGGCTCTAAGTTCGGCAAAAATTGCGGCCGGCTCAGTCAGCTCGTGGCCGGCGCGATCGCTTGCGGCACGCGCCACTCGCGGCTCGTCCCAGCGCAAAAAGGGATTGATGAGCCGCTCTTCCGCGAGCGTGCCGGGCAGGCTCGGCTGATTGTCGGCGCGCAACGCGTGCACGGCGTCTGCAACGCGGGTGACATCTCTGTTATCAGGTTCAACCATGTGCGCAAACTCAAGGTTTTTCTGCGTGTATTCATGGCCCGCATAAAATCGCGTCGCGCCCGGCAATTGGCGCAACCGTGCCAGCGAGTCGTGCATCTGTTCCGGCGAACCCTCGAACACGCGGCCACAGCCGCCGCGGAACAGGGTGTCGCCCGCCAGCAGCACGCCAGGCGCATGATAGGCGATGTGCCCCAGCGTATGGCCAGGTGTGGCAATGACGGAAAAATCAAGTTCGAGCCAGTCCAGCCGGCAGTCATCGCCCGGGGCAAGCGGCACCGTAAGCTGTCCGATTTGGTCGCTTTCCGCCTGCGGGCCGAAGACGGGAATTTCATCGCCGCTGGCGGCTTTCTGATGTGCGCACAACTCTGCGATGCCAGCGGTATGATCACCATGATGATGGGTGACGAGAATGGCGCCGAGGGCAAATTGGTGCTGCGTCAGCCATGCTTGTACCGGTTCGGCCACGCCAGGGTCTACAATGGCCACTCGGCTACCGGCAATTGCCGTGGCCGGCGCGATGGCCCAGATGTAATTATCGGTCAGCGCCGGGATCGCGGTGATGCTCGACATAACGAAATCCTGCCAGGGGCATGAGCGTAAAAATTTCGAGATTACACGACACGAGTTGCGAAAAACAACTCCGGGACTGGCTGGCCGGTCCGCGCACACGCCTGCTGATGCAGCGCGAGCAGGCCCTGTTGCGCCCGCAGTTGGCGCAGCTGACCGGTTATCGGCTGCTGCAGGTCGGCACCTGGGGTTATGGCCCCGAGCTGCTCCGGCATGCGGGAACCCTGTGCCAGTGGCGCCTGGCGCGATGGCCGGGGGCGCACGATGACGCCTGTTTCGATGGCATGAACCTGCCCATTGCCAGCGGCAGCATCGACGCCTTGCTGCTGGCCCACAGCCTGGAATTGGCGGCCGAGCCGCATCATTTGCTGCGCGAATGCGAGCGCGTGCTCAGTGATCGCGGTCAGCTGATTCTGGTCGGCTTCAATGCCCGCTCCGTGTGGGCTCTGGCCCAGCGCCTGCCGGGTCACAAGCAGGGCCGCTATGTGCGCAGCGCACAGTTGTTTGTACCGCGGCGAGCCTGTGACTGGCTGCGGCTGCTGGGGCTGGAGCCGGAATTGCTGGTGCGCTATGGCGTGGGTTTTCCGCTGTATCGGAAAACCCACAGCGTCACTGCACCAGGGCAGCGCAGGCGCCCGGTGGGGATCAGTTCCCTGGCCCAGGCTTATATAGTGGTGGCGCGTAAGCGCGTAGTGCCGCTGACGCGCCTGCACTGGCAAAAAACAAAGGCGGTAAAAGGGGGAGCTCACGTGGTTGGTTTGGCGCACCATGGCCTGGGTCGGGTAGACTCTGGCCGATGAG
>Ga0079226_10001014_pt1 | contig 21180 bp, 17 predicted proteins | sample Poulit2014_FD_76345 | JGI IMG/M metagenome (GOLD analysis project Ga0079226, IMG submission 76345) | Agricultural soil microbial communities from Georgia to study Nitrogen management - Poultry litter 2014 | ecosystem: Environmental > Terrestrial > Soil > Agricultural land | place: USA: Georgia... | reverse complement strand
TGTTTTGCCATATCTCCAAGACCTAGCCAACCATCTTTAAATGCTTCTCTTGTAGCCTTTTCATTTTTATAGTATCCATCACATAGAGTTAACCCTTTTACATATATCTCTCCCACTTCTTCTTGCTCAACTTCTTTCCCTTCTTCATCAAATAAAGCTACTTCCATTCCTAGCATTGGTAACCCTACAGAACGTTCTTTTTCGTTCATATATTCTGGAAAGAGGTTTGTAGATCCACCATGCTCTGAAGCACCATAAAATTCATTTAATTCCACATCTTTGAAATATTCTTGTGTGCGTTTTTTTGTACCATTCAATAAAGGAGCTCCTACCGAGATGATACTTTTCATAGAAGACACATCATACTTTTCCTTCAACTCTTCAGGCAATGCAAAAATAGCATCCAACATCGGTGGCGCTAAAAAAGTAGTAGTGGTCTTTTCTTTATCTATAGCTTCTAAAATCTCAACAGGGTGAAATTTTTCTACAATATGGACAGGGTTCCCTACAAAAAAATTTGGCATCGATATCGAGAGTGCAGCCGCTCCATATAATGGACCAGACACTAATCCCTTTCCATTTCTTGAAATAGAAAACTCTATACTAAATAATAATGCTACCATGTACATACTACGATGTGACCGAACAGCTGCTTTGGGTAAGCCGGTCGTTCCACCCGTATATAAATAACAAATGTGATCGCTTTCATAAATTGAATAATCTGGAATCGGCTCATTTATAGATTGAGGCGCTATGAACGATTCATACATGATTGTTTGGTTAACATTATCGCCTACTGTTACTACCGTTTTTATAGAAGAATCTTTCTCTAAAACTTTCTGGACTTCTTCTGAAAAACGGACGTCATGAATGAAAACACTTGCTTCTGAGTTATTTAATACATGTTTAATTTCTCTAGCAATGAATCTAGAATTTATTGGAACAAAAATAGCACCGATTTTACTGCAAGCAAAAATTATTTCAAATAATTCATTACAATTAAATAACATAAAAGCAACTTTGTCACCTTTTTGTATTCCTACTTCCTGAAACGCATGACTTAACTGATTAATCCTTTGATTAAACGATTCATACGTAAAACGCTTATCTTTAAATGAAACCGCTTCCTTTTTTGCGTAACGTAAAGCGTTTAATTTTATTGGATCACTAAAGATTATTTCGCTCATTGCTTTCCCTCCTAGTGAATGATTATTCATTAGTATAGCACGCTACTTATGGCTTGTCATAAAAAAGAAGTCACCTGTAAAGGAATTTAAAATCATCATCTTTAAATTAACCCATTACTAAATAAAATTCATGTTCTTTTTAAGAACTTCCGCCCTCTTCATTCTATTAAGACAGTTCCATTCACTTCCTTCATAGTAAAAACAAAGGAATGGGCCGCTCTATTGCCCACTCCTTTGTCTCCTTTATATCAATCTCTACTAAACACGTCTCTTGTATAGACTTTCTCTTTCACGTCTTTTAGCTCTTCGTCTAATCGATTAGCTACGATGACGTCGCTTTTCTCTTTGAACGTTTCAAATTGATTTAATACTTCTAGTCCTTCAAATTCTGTGCCTTTGATACTTGGCTCGTAAACAATGACTTCCACATCATTCGCTTTCAATTGCTCAATAATATCTTGAATTGCAGATTGCCGGAAGTTATCAGATCCTGTCTTCATGGTCAAACGGTAAATTCCGACGACTTCTGGCCGCTGCTTCAAAATCTGGTTCGCAATATGGCTCTTACGCGTGTCATTTGCTTCGACAATCGCGTGTATTAAATTATTCGGAATGTCCGCAAAGTTGGCGCGCATTTGTTTTGTGTCTTTTGGTAAGCAGTAGCCTCCATAACCGAAGGATGGATTATTATAATGATCGCCGATTCTTGGATCAAGTCCAATTCCTTCAACAATCTGTTGCGTATCTAATCCGTTCATTTCCGCGTAGGTGTCCAATTCGTTGAAATAAGCCACTCTCATCGCGAGATAGGTGTTCGCGAATAGTTTTATCGCTTCTGCTTCTGTGGAGTCTGTGAAGAGCACGGGGATGTCTTTTTTGATAGCTCCTTCTTTCAACAGATTCGCAAATTGTTCTGCACGCTCTGATTTCTCCCCAACTACAATACGTGAAGGATGTAAATTATCGTATAATGCATTTCCTTCACGTAAAAATTCAGGTGAGAAAATGATATTCTCTGTCTCAAATTTCTTTTTAAGTTCGTTCGTATAACCTACTGGAATAGTCGATTTTATAATCATAACAGCATCTGGATTAACATCCAAGACATTTTGAATGACAGCTTCTACGGAACTGGTATTAAAATAATTTGTCTCTGGATTATAATTCGTTGGCGTGGAAATAATGACAAATTCTGCATCTCGCAATGCCTTTTCACTATCTGTTGTTGCTGTTAAATGCAAATCCTTCTCTTTTAAAAAACGTTCAATATCCACGTCTGCAATGGGAGACTGTTGATTGTTAATTAGATTTACTTTATCCTCAAGAAGATCTAATGCTACCACTTCATTCTCCTGTGCGAGAAGCACTGCATTGGATAACCCAACATACCCCGTTCCTGCAACCGTAATGTTCAAATATACACTTCCTTTCGTTCTAAACTATCTACTTCACTTCGTAATAATCCACATACCAATCAGCAAACTTCTGTAATCCATCTTCAATCGATGTTTCTGGTTTAAATCCGACAGCTTCATGCAAACGATCCGTAGATGCATAGGTTGCTGGAACGTCCCCTGGCTTAATTGGTTCGTACACTTTGTTAAACTCTACTCCTCTTCCCAGCGCATTACCTAATGCTTTCTCTAAAGTAGTAATAAAGGTCATTAATTTCACTGGATTGTTGTTACCGATATTAAATACACGATGAGGTGCACCATCTTCTTTCTCCGGGGGCTTACTGATTAACTGTTCCATACCAGTGATAATGTCATCAATATAAGTGAAATCCCGATATAAATCATTTACAAAATCACCGTTGTTATATATTTTAATCGGTTCATTCTTAAAGAATTTATCTGTAAATCCAAAATACGCCATATCAGGCCGACCGAGTGGTCCATATACCGTAAAAAACCGTAAGCCAGTTGATGGAATTTCATACAAATGACTGTATGTATGTGCCATCAGTTCATTTGATTTCTTAGAAGCCGCATATAACGATACAGGATGGTCGACAAAGTCTGTTTCTTCAAAAGGAACTTTCTTATTTGCCCCATATACCGAACTGGAAGATGCATAGAATAAATGATCTACCGGGTAATGACGGCAAGCTTCTAAAATATTGTAAAAACCGATTACATTACTCTCCATATACACATCTGGATGTTCAATTGAATAACGCACACCTGCTTGAGCAGCTAAGTTAAAAACAATATCAGGTTTATATTTAGCAAATACTTTCATAATTGTTTTTTTATTAGTAATATCTTTATATAAAAATGTAAAATTTTCGTATTCCTTTAATTCTTTTAAGCGAGTTTGTTTCAAATTCTCGTCATAGTAATTATTCATATTATCAATGCCTATAATACTTATTCCACGTTTTAACAAAAGCAATGATAAATAAAAACCTATGAATCCTGCTGAGCCAGTTATTAATATTTTTTTATATTCAAAGTTATCTATCATTTTACATCCTTCTTTCAGTTGTATTTGTTGGAATGTCGATAATCTTATATAAATAATCTAAAATCTGCAGATAATGTAATAACGGATTACTTTACTTGTTTTTCCAAAATAAGAAACAGTCCTGAGTTGGCTCATTCAGAATTGCGGTAACATCATGTACTAATTTTATAAGAATAATTTAAGAAGGGGATGACCAGAAATCTTTCCAAGACTCTTGGTTCGTAAATTGTTCTTTACGTTTTGTGTATCGTTTGATTTCTTTATCAAAGCTTTTACGAGATTCGCTAAGTAAACAATACTGCGAATGGAAACAAGGAATCTATAAAATGTAAGGAGCTGTTCATTTTGGATGACAGAATCGAAAACACATGAATACGTTTTTTGCCCACTTCCTTTAAAGTCTCTGTAACATAACTCACTTTTCAGTTTGATAAACACGTTTGAGATTATCATAATCTGTATACGATGGTTGACAAGTACTTTACTAGCAATATTGCGGGATACACGCACTTCACTTAGCAGACAATTTTACTTATTGAATTGCCTTGTTCATAGAAGTTAATAACAATTACTTTTATGCTTCGATATTTTGGGAATGAAATTTTTTATTCCAATCACGAAGGACTTAAGATTAAAATTCCATATTCGGTTTAAGTCGTAAGCTTCATAAACCAGAAAAGTCAGTTCATATTTCAATGGTTTATTGACAACACTTCTAAATGATGAAGAGTAAGTAATTTATAGCTTGCTTTTGAGACAGTGATTTCATTCATTCTATAGTGAAACTTTATTGGAAGATCTCTTTTCTGTCTATGGTCGCGTTTAACTTTATTTTAAAGAAAAAGGTATCTATTTAGTAAAAATCTTTATTTTCAACAGTCATATTCACACAAACTTCTTCATACTCTATTATGAATAATTCAGATATATTTATTTTTCAAATTCAATTTGTGCTTGATACCGTCTTTAAATTTTTGAATTAACATGGCCCCTTCAGGTCCTAATGTTAAATTTGAAGCCAAGACAATACAGCTGAAACTAATTGTTATAAAACAAATTATAGACAAAATCAACTCAACAACAACATTATTTATTAATGGATTAATATAATATACGAATGGAAATAAAACAATCAATAATATAATAGTAATGAAAAAACCACCCAAATGACATTGTATAATTCTTTTATAACTCACTCTGGTTAACTTAACCGCTAAAAGTGTCATTAAAACATAATTCAAAATATTCGCTAAAGTTACTCCTATTGCAGTGCCTGCTAAACCATAAAAATGACCTATAAAAGACATGACAATTACTAAAAAAGCATAAGTCCATTTCACTAATGCTCTGTAATAAACAGCACCTTTTGATTTTGATAATGAATCGCTAAGTTTATTATTACTCCTAAAGGGCAAACTTATAGCTAATATTTGAAATGGGACTATTAAATCTAACCATTTTTCTCCAAAAAGTAATAATATTATATTTTCTGCATTGATTAAAAGAAAGATACTTATAGGTAACATTGTTGTACTAGCAATTCTAATCCCTTCTACAAATAGATAATTAAGCTTTTTATTATTATCTTGTATCTGAGACATTACGGGAAATAACACTTTTTCAAGAACTTTACCCATTAAATTTACAGGAGCAACCATTAATTGGAAGGCCCGGCTGTATAAACCTAGTGCATCCGCTCCTAAAAATTTACCAATTATAAAATTGTCTCCTTGGTTTGAAAATTCAGAACTGATTTTAGCAATCGAATATCCACCGCTAAAATAAAATAATTCTTTAAAAGCATTCAAGTCAAAAGAAAGTCTAAATTTATAGGGTTGTAAATACAACGACAAAAAGGATTTTGTTAATTTCTGAGCTATTTGAGCAAACACCAAAGACCAAACACCCGCTCCATAAATTGCCAATATTGTTCCAGCTATTCCATATATTAAATAAGAAACAACCTGTATTCTAACTAACAGATTAAACAAGAAATTTCTTTGTATTAATGATTCGGATACTTTAGTTAACCCTTCAATTATAAACACAACTGACATCACTTTTAAAATCGTTGATAATTCTGGCATTTGAAAAAAAACAGAAACGATTGAAGAACTTGCAAAAATAATTATGCTAAAAATAATTGCAAATATAATCGCTGTTGTAAAGGCAGTGCTAATATGCTTTTGATGTATATATTTTTTTTGTATTAAAGACGGGCCAAATCCTAACGTTGAGAAAACTACAGTAAAAGTGATAACTATTAATGCAGCGCTTGCGATACCAAATGCTTCGGGGTCTAATAGTCTCGATAAAACGATAAGGACAATAAATTGCATAACACTTTGAACTCCTGAACCTGTTAACATCCAAAAAAAGCCACTTACTAATTGTTTTCTCAATTCCTCCCCCCTCTAATTTCGATTTACCAAATAATTAACTAATATTTCATTAATAAGTAGAAGATATTTAAGGTTTAACCTAATTTCTTGAAAAATAATTTGTTAAAAATCTATTTGTTGTTTTTATATTTTTTTCTAGATTGTCAGACCTTAATTTTAAAATTGACACCCCTCTTTTTTCCAAAATATTTTTTCCCAATTCAGCAATATTCATTTGTACTTGTATAATATTTTTCAAATCATTGGAGTTGTATCCATCTCTGTGCGAGTTAATAAACTTACCATTTTTTCGTTTTCGTTTAAATATATTTTTATAAATAACCTCTTCATCATTATATACATATATTAAAATATCAGGCTTGGGCATGTTTAGAAAATAACTTTCAACATTCTTAATTTCTAAGTTATTATTAGGAACTACTCCGTATACTTTCTGTGACAGAGACTCATCAATGAAAAGGTTCTTAGCGTTTAAGTTTTTTTGAATAAAAGCCAACGTTTTTAAATTTTTTATTAATAAGTCATAACCGAAAACTTTTCTGGAAGAAGGATCTTTGCTAGAATATAAAATTTCAAACAGTTGATTTAAAAAAGTTTCATTTTCATTTATAAAATCTCTTAAATATCTTTTGTTATAATTCAACTTTTTAGACAATTTATAATTCAAAATAGGAGTTCTTAAAATAATATAATATAAAATATCTTTAACGACGTTATCTTGTTTATACTTTTTTAAAGATTGTAATAAAGCTTTTTCTTCTGTCATAATTAAATTGTTTTTTTTTATTACTTCATTATATATTTTGGATTTACCTACTGCGGGTGAGCCCAAAAAATCTATACGAATATTAGATTTTTTTTTAAACAAATAAACAATCTCCTTTATTCTTAGTGTTTTTAAATAATAAGATTTCGATTTATCTAATGTTTTTTTTAATACCTGTTAAAAATAACTCTCTGTGTGCTTCACATTCTATATAATTTTGAATCTTTAAAAGTTCATATTTTGTATACTTTTTATCAGCTAATGAATTATCTAAGACATGCCTATCTAATCTAGATCTCCATTTTCTAAAACCAGCAATATTTCTTATATACGAATGAAATTTTTTTTCAGCATATTCTTCATATTTATTTTTAACAAAATCTGCATCTTTAATTTTTTCAGACCTGTTATTAAAATTGTCCATGATTACATGATATTGAGAATTATTTGCTAAATGTACACCTTTTTTTGTCCTTACAATTGGAACAAAATTAATTTTAAAATTTTCTGCAACGTTTATTTTAATTAACATCCCTGTGTTCCAAAATTCATTGTCCTTTTTATTAAATAAAAAATTCCCTTGCCCATATATTATTTTAGAGTTTGTATAATCTTCATAAGAACCAATGCAATGACTGTGTTGACAAATCACTAAATCTGCTCCCTTTGAAACTATCTTACGACATATCTTTTGTAAATTAGGAGAGGGATATCGATATTCTTCTATCCCTCCGTGATATAACACAATCACATAATCACATTTATTTTTCAAATCATAAATGTGATCTAAACTTTCTAGAGGGTCAAATGGATTGGCACCTGCTTCAGAATCAGTGGCAATCGAAAATTCATGTTCTGCACAAGTATATATACCTACACTATAGTTTTTATTTTTGATTATAAAAGGCTTTGCAGCTTGCTTTAAATTTAAACCAGCACCAATAAAGGGGATACCATTATTATTTAATAAAGACATAGTAGAATTTAAACCTTGACTTCCTTGATCTAAAATATGATTATTAGCTATTGTTACCAATGAAGGTTTAAGATTTTTAATTCCCTTTACTGCTTCAGAATTCACCCTAATATTCGACCCTTGTTTATTTATCGGAGAATTTTCATCAGTTAGAGGGGTCTCTAAATTAAAAATACGATGATCTACTGAATTCCATACTTTCAACAAATCTCTTCCTATTATTTCTTCAACATTTCCTTTGTAAAAATGCTTTATGTTTACATTTGTAGGAACAACGTCACTTCCAATTAGAAAATTCATTTAAATCTCCCTTCCACAATACATTATTATTAATTACTAGTATATAAATATGGTTCAGGGAGGTTTATCCAGTTACCTAAAATTTTATCATAACTTGGGGGTGTAAACTTCTCAAAACCTGATCCATGAACAAATGTTATTTCGCCAAAAAATATTCTCCCTCTAACATTATAAAAGTCTACCCTTACATGAGGAAAATTTGAAGATAGTTTTGAAGCTAATGACAACATTTCTTTTAGTTTGGCTGGAGCTTCAATATCTCTTTGTAGATCATTTGGAAACTTTATTGAAAGGTCCAATAAATGCCAATTAGTATCATATAAATTTCTTTTATGATTAGTAAACCGACCAAAATCTACTTGTATTAGTTTAGTTTGACCATTAAAGCAAAAGAATTTATAATCTTTTAATTCTGTTCCGGATTCATCTACCATGTATTTTTCACAAATAATCCTAGGTTTTACATTTTTGTAAACCCATTCTCTACCAAACCAATACCAATTTTTTTTCATCCAATTATTTAATTTTTTCTTTACTTCTTTTATATTTAATTCATTCTTATCTTTACAAATAATATTTGAACCTGAACCATGTGTACATTTCAATACGAATTGACGCGGTAAACTCTCCCACTCTATTTCTTCAACACTATCATAAACAGCAATCAAAGGAATTAAGTATTCGTCACCTATTTTTTTACTCACATAATTTCTGACCGTATATTTATCAACTAATTTACTGTACATTGGATTTCTATCATATAATTTTAACCATTGCAGTTTTTCATTGTATGATTCAGGGCATTCTAAATTAAGTGTTTTACCCGTTTCAGCTCTATACAGCATTTTTAGATAAAGCTTATCCGGCATCCAATTAAACAAATTTCTGGAACCAGCGCTTCTAATAAGCTGAGATGGTTTTTTAATAATTCTTTTTACCTTAGTAAGCATTTTCATCGCCTTCTTTATTAAAGTTTTCTAAAAATATTTTCTTTTTTATATTATTATTATTTACAACAATAAAAGATAATATTATGCCAAAAAAATAAAAAGTATATATACTGTAAATGTGAATCACTCCAATCCCTAAAAATAAAATGACTCCAAACATTATTAATATTAAGTTTGATTGATATTTTAACTTTTTTTCCCTACTCCTACTTAATTTTAAAATTTGGGAAAACATAGTAATATAAGGAAAGAAATATAGGATTACACCTATTATTCCAGTACTTGCAATCATTTCTGCGTAGGTAGAATGGGAATATCTGTTAAATGAAGAAACCTCTCTAAAATTTTCCATCCCAACTCCTAACAGTGGGTTATCTTTAAATAATAACCAAGACTCTTTATACATTTCTATTCGAGTATTATCACCAGAATCAAATAAATTTGCTAAACGTTCAAATAAAAGAGTATCTACTACGAACTTATTGAATAAAAATATTCCTATAATAAAAGTAAGTACCAAAGTAACAATACCTTTAATAACATTTTCTCGTCTCGAAACTAATAATGTTTTTAATTTTAAAATTAACCATAATATAATTATTATTACTGCGCTTAAAAATGCCTTTCTCGAACCACTAAGAATAATCACGTAAGAAAAGGCAAATAAAAGAAATATTAAAAAAAAAGTTACAACCTTTCGGCTTGTCTGCATATTATAAAAAACACAAAAAATCCCAATAACCATAATCAACCCTAAAGTATTAGGATTTGTTTCATAACTCATTGATATTCTATCTGATATATAATGCACACCCCAAAATACTGTTGTCAAAGCAGACAGCATTGATAAAAACAAAAATAAATTAATAAAATAATCTATTTTTTGATCATAAATAGATATATATATCATTATAAAATTTAATAATAAAAACTGTATAAAGGTAAACATTGAACTTAACATAATATCAACATTTACAGCGATATACATTCCTGCAGAGATGGCAAATACAACAAAAACACTCCAACTTATTAGCTCGAAATTCACCGTTTTTACAGGTATTTTTTTTTGATTAAATAAATGGAATGCTAGACAAACTGTGATAACCGCCCCTATTAAAGTTCCAGCAATTGGTATCTTAAATACTACATCTTGAAACCAACCCAAATATATTAATAATAAAGAAAAAAAAATTTTTGTTAAGTACAATAATATATTTTTATTATTCATTTCATTACCACTACCTCCAAGTTATATTTATTTATCGTATCTCTTATTCTTATATTGTGTAATTTATTACCAAAATATTATAAACTAGTATTTGAATTTTTTTATTATTATATTTTAGCTAACATAAAATTATAAATTTTATTAACTCTATTATTTATACTTAGTTCTTTCGATCTCAAGTGTGAGAAATAACCTTTACTTTTAACAACATTAGGATTATCTCTAAGATAGACAATAGCTTCTTTTAGTTCATTAACATTATCGCTATTTATTCTTATTGAATTATCATCGTTTAACAAATCATCATTAAAGCTTAAATTAGAAGAAATTATAGGTAATCCACACGCCATTGCTTCAATGATAGCGTTACTACAACCTTCAGCCAATGTCGGCAAAACAAAGATATCAGCTGCATTCAAATAATCTACAATCTTATCATGTTCCAATTGGCCCGAAAAAATAATATCTTTACCGTAAGGCTCTAATGCTCCCGAACCAATATATATAGAACTTACATTGTTAACTCCTTCTAATGCTTCACATATCCTATGAACACCTTTTCTGTGATTAAAAGAACCTGTAAAAGCTATAATAAAGTCATCACTATTAATACCTAATTTATACTTGCATTCTTCTTTGTTCTTCTTATAAAATTTTTTCTCATTAATTGCATTAGGTATAACAGTCATTTTACTTTTATCTGATAAGCCTAATTTAAAGCTTTCTTCTAAGTTTTTTTTAGATACGTTAATAACACCGTTTATTTTTTTAAAATTATATTTTTTATTCCATATATTATTTATTTTTATTTCGCTTTCTCCAGACGCTACAAAAATAGGGACTGATTGATTTTTTATTATTTTGGCAGCATGTAACCCATTTCTCCAAAAATGAGCATAAAAAACGTCCGGTTTTTTCTTAAAACTTTTATACACTTTCTTTATTGCTCTATGTTTGAAGAAACTTGATAAATAAGATGTCAAACCACTTTTATTAGAAAATGAAATATAATAAGGTTGATATATGCATATTTTCGAGTTATTTTCAGTAGTATCAATCCAAAAAGTTGGTCTGTTTTTTTTATTTTTATTAAATAAATTACTGGTTATACTCTGGGGAGCTATAATAGTACAATCAATTCCTTTATCTGCAAATGAATCTACAAGTTGTTTAATAAAAGTATAGACAGGGTTTCCTTTGATAGGATATCCAGTTACAATAAAATAGATACTATTAATTCTCACTTTAATACGTCTCCTTTCTTTATTCTATGAAAATATCAGTTTTCGTATTTTGACTGCAAAATTCGTTTATATATTTCCTCATAATTTTCTGCTAAATTTGACCAATCAAATTTATCTACGTTATTTACAGCATTGGATGATAATTCATTATAATTATTAATTATTTTTTCTATTTTCGCTGCAATGTCATTTTTCTTTTTACTTTTAACACCAAAACCTACACACCCATCTGGAAATTGCTGATCAAAACCTTGCCCTGTTGAATAAATTAATGGTAGACCCTGACTCATTGCTTCAGCATAAACAAGACCAAATGATTCACGCTTGGAAGGCATAATAAATATATCACTAGCTCGATAAATTTCTAATAAATGTTCTTTAGACATTGGCTCTTTATAACTAATAAATGATGATTTTTTAATGGCTTTATATAGATTTTCATCTTTAATTTTACCTACTATAGTAAAATAGATATTATATTTTTTATGCTTTAATTTTTTTATTGCTTCAATTATTGTTTCGACATTTTTATTTTTATTAATGTCACCCACAAATAATAAATTCATTTTTTTTATATTCAAAGTTTTAGGAGTATTTTTATTTTTAAACCAAAATTCATCTATACCATTTGGAATTACTATTGATTTCTGCAGGATGTCCTTTTGAATTTTATAAGGGATATATGTATTTATTAGTTTTTCTCTATATGAATCAGATAAAAACACAATATTAGAAGCATTATTCAATATTTTTATACCTGTGTTTCGTAAATGTACCATATATTTAAAAAATATATTCATATCTGTATTTCTAACAGTAACTATATATGGTATGTTATAAAATTCTTTTAGTTTCATAGCAACGTATCCATTCGTGAACAATGAATGGGCATGAACTATAGAAAAATCAGAAACATTATGTCTGTTTGTTAAATCATTTATAATTTTATTTTGTTTTCTATAATAAAACATGCGATCAATTTTTTTATAATTACGACTAACGTCAGAATAAATGCCAAAACTTTTATTTGAAATATCAAATTCATTCGAAACTGGAATAATAACTTTTATATCCAAATTATTTTCTTTTTGTTTATCGAAGAGATTTTTATAAAAAGAACTAGTACTATAATAAGAATTGATATGCAATATATCCATCTACAGCCTTCTTTCCATTACTTATCTTAAAAGTCAAATTTTCAAATAAGACATTATTTTTACAAATCAGTATCATAAATATTTTATTATATAACTTCGGCGCTTCTAATTGTGTTCTTTTATAATTAACCAAGTATAGTGTTAAGTTCTAAATTTGCTACAATTAAATAATATCTTTTCTAATTTAATTGCTAATTTGTTTTTATCAAACTTGTTTTCTGCTATTTTCTCAAATTCTTCCCTATTGAGTTTAATATATCCTTATCTGTAGTACTGAATTCATTTAAAAGCGCAATCTAATTCTTGAGAACTAGTGGAATCAACATAATATCCATTTTTCTATTTATAACCATTTTCTTTGTTCAACCATTCGAATTACAATCACAGGTTTACTGGCTGCTAACGTAGCGAAAAATTTATTTGGATAATTTTTCGCTAATTTTGGTATTTTTAAAAAAGAAGTGATCGTAATATCGGAGGTAGCAAGTAAACTTGGCGTATTTCACTTGGAAATACCACGTGTAAAAATCACATCTTTTAGATCGTAATCTATACAATAGCTTTCTAACTCAAGTTCAGTTAAACCATTTTTGGTCAACAAATTTTTAACATTATTGTTATCCATTTCTTTCAACTTCTGTGCTACTTTCACTAAAGAGAACATTACATTAGTAACGCCCATGAGCTCAGAATGTATTGCAACAAACTATCCTGCAAGATTGTATTTCTCTATGTATTTCACTTGTTTACTATCCTCTTTTGAAAAAAAATCCAAGTCGCTGCTATTTGGCGACATACTAACTTTACTTTATGAATTTTTTTCTCTTAAAACACCCTGTTCTATCCCTGGTAATAATGCTACAATATGAGAAACATTTTTCTAAACCTTGCTCTCAAAATTTTTCAATGCTTTTATAAGCAATTATTTTTGATTACCTCATTTGAATAGGAACTTCGGGCCACAAATATCTTACTCCGAAAACATAGGGTATTCGTTTGAGCTTACATATCACCGTGGCCGGAAATCCTACCGTCAGTGGAGTTGAGGTTTCATATATTACATCATGGCCTTTTACAAGCAAACTTTTAAAAGTAGATAATCTTAGACTGAGATAAACGTAGGTATCCTCTTTAATTTACTCATATAACTTAACATCTATTCTTTATGGCAATAAATTCAATACTTTCTATATTATATCTATTAGAAAATAAACCTATAAATGATAGACCTATCTTTACTTGTTAACATTGTTACATTACGATCTGCTTCTACGAATCTTTTCGCGAATTCAAAAGATCTAGTACTAGGTGTTCCTTCTCTCGTTTTAAAGTATTGATGAATATACAGTATATCCAAAACATTATCCTATCATTTCTTTATTAATATTTTTAAATTCATTTTATAAAAATAATTAATTTTAATCTAAGAGCAAACTATATCTGAGAGCTTTAACTATATCTGTTTTATAATTTGAACTACTTTATCTAATTCTTTATCAGACATTTTTGTATCTGATGGAAGACATACTCCTTTAGAAAATAAACTTTCAGCGGTATTTGCTCCAATGAATTCATAGTTATTAAAATAAGGTTGCATATGCAGAGGTTTCCAAATAGGTCTTGATTCAATATTCTCTTTTTCTAATGCTTCTATTATTTGAAGAGGTTTTATATCCCCACTTTGCGTCATGCAGGACAGCCAAAAATTTGGTTCCACCCATTCATTTTCAGGCATAAATTGTATACCGTTTAAATGCCCTAATTTCTGTTTGTAGAAATTAAATATATCTCGTTTTTTTGCTACTCGTTCATCTAACACTTTCAATTGGCCTCTACCGATACCTGCAGAGATGTTACTCATCCTGTAATTATAACCTAGCTCACTGTGCTGATAATGGCGGGCTTGATCTCGAGCTTGTGTTGCCCAAAATCTTGCTTTTTGAATACGTTCTTCGTTATTCGAAACTAGCATACCACCACCTGAGCTAGTAATGATTTTGTTTCCATTAAATGAAAAAACACCATAGTCACCAAATGTTCCGGTGTGTTGGCCTTTATAGTAAGTACCTAATGATTCTGCAGCATCTTCTATGAGAGCCACGTTATATTTGTTGCATAATTCTACAATTTTATCCATATCTGCAGATAAACCGTATAGATGTACCACAATTACAGCTTTTACTTCCGGATACTTTTCGAATGCTTCTTCTAAAGCTTCAGGACAAATATTCCAGGTTTTTTCTTCACTATCGATAAAAACTGGAGTTGCGTTTTGATAAATGATTGGGTTTGCCGTCGCTGAAAAGGTCAATGTCGGACAAAACACGATGTCTCCTTCTCCTACATTTGCAGCTTTTAATGCTAAATGAATAGCTGCTGTACCGGAAGAAAGTGCTGCTGCTGATTTAATTCCAACTTTCTCAGCAAGCTCTTCTTCAAATTTATTCACATTTTCTCCAAGTGGCGCGATCCAGTTCGTATCAAAAGCTTCTTTCACAAATGCCTGTTCATATCCTTCATCACTCATATGTGGAGAAGATAAAAATACTCGTCGATTATCGTTCATATTCTCACCCCTTAATCACTTTTGCAGGTACTCCAACAGCTACAGCATTTTTCAAAATATTTTTAGTCACCATGGCTCCTGCACCGATTTTTGCAAACGTTCCAATGTTTATATTAGGTAGTGTATTTACACTAAGCCCTAAGAACGCACCATCTTTTATTATAGTGTGTCCTCCTAAGCTACACCCCGGAGAGACTTGAGCATAATCATTCAAAACAGAGTCATGTCCTATGCTATTATTTTTATTTATAATTACGTGGTTTAATGTTTTAACATTTGGATCAATAGTTGTATTAGCCAATATAATATTACCTTGGCCAATGGATGCAAACCTGGAGATTATACTTTTAGGATGTATGATATTGACATAATTTAAATCAAACTTTTCAGAAATTGTCTTTCTTACTCCATTATCTGCTATTGCGATAATAAACTCATAATCACTTTTGTTAATTTCATACAGTCTATTTAAACCGCCCAGTACTTCAAAATTATGTATTAAGCAGTTTGTATTTTTGTGATCATCCAGAAAGTAAATTGACTTGTATCGATTCATTTCCAATGCTGCATCTAACGTAATAACACCTAAACTTCCTGCACCAATTATAATTAAATGTTTTCCTGTTTTAGTCATTTTTATTACTCCCTTTAAATTTTTCAATAAAGCTTTTTCCTTCAGGTGTAACATCAGACTTTTTAAATACTTTTAAAACCGTTAAAAAAATTATTTTAATATCTAATAAAAGTGATTGGTGATTTACATACCAGACATCTAACTCAAATCGTTTTTCCCAACTAATATTATTTCTTCCATTAACTTGAGCCCAACCTGTTATCCCAGGTCGAACCTCATGTCTTCTACTCTGATGTTTATTGTATAAAGGAAGGTATTCCATCAATAAAGGGCGAGGACCTACAAAGCTCATTTCCCCTCTAAGCACATTAAACAATTGAGGTAGTTCGTCCAAACTTAGCTTCCGAATAATCTTGCCTACAAAGGTAATTCTTTGTTCATTTGAAAGTAATTTACCATCCATTCCAGTTTCATTGGTCATAGTTCTAAACTTTTTTATATAAAAGGGCGCTCCATTTAAACCCGGCCTTTTCTGTCTAAAAATAACAGGTGGCCCCAGCCCAATTATAATCATTAAGGCAACTAACAGCATTGGTATGCATAAAATTATAATTAAAATACATGCAATTAAAAAGTCTATAATACGTTTCAATTTTAATACCTACTTTATGTATAAATTAAATCAACTTAAAACTTGTTTTAATACACTTTCAAATTTCTTTGATAACATAACTGAATCATATTTTTCAACAGCTAATTTTTTAGCATTTATTGAATATTCATCATATAATTTTGAATCTTGATAAAGTTGAAGTAAAAAGTAATAAAATTCTTTTTCATTATTAAATTCAAAGCTTTTTCCTGCTTTATTTGTCTCTAATACTTCTTTTTGCCAACCAGGGTAATTTATTAAAACTGGAAGTCCAGCTGCTAAATAATCAAAAAATTTATTAGCACTATTATCTTTAAGTATATCATAATCATCGACTGACATTATCCCAACATCAGCTTGTTTAATTTTTTTAATTATTTTATCTTTTGGCAGACTGTCTTCAATAATAACGTTTTTGATATTATTTCGATTTATTCTATCTTTCATTCTATTTTTTTGATTTCCTTCTCCTATTAATAAATAAACAATAGATTCATTAGGGTAATATTCTGCTACATTCAGTATAAAATCAACACCATTAACTATTCCCATTGTACCTGGATGTATACATAAAAGTTTGTCTTTATAATAATTTCTTTTTTCAGAAGATATTGAGTCGAATAATTTATTCATCGATAAATTAGTTATTACTGTTATTTTTTCTTCAGATATATTTTGTTTAATAAATTTTTTTTCATTCCTTCAGATAAGACTATAATATGTTCTGCGTTATTATAAATTATTTTTTCAAATATAAACAAAATTTTCTTAAGAAAATTAGATTTTATAATACCCAACTGTATAGGAATATCTGGCCACACGTCTCTTACTTCAAAAACGTATCGTTTTCTAGTTAGTTTGGAAAGTATTAAAACTGGAAAACCAATAGTTAAAGGGGTTGATGTGGCATAAAAAAGATCTGTTTTCTTCTCTTTAAATCCTAAAACAGTGCTTTTTATCATAAAATGGATAAACGATATAATTCTTCTAACGAAAGAAAAATGTTGACTATATTTCGTTTTCGTTGATTTTATTTGAATACCTTCTATATTTGTATTATACGGTTCATTACCTGTAATCATAACAACATCATGACCTTTTTTCACAAGATATTTCGAAAACTCAAAGGATCTAGTTCCACCTGAATTTACTTTAAAATGTTGATGAAGGTACACTATTTTCATTTTAGCCTCCTTAGATAATATGTTAGAGAAGTTTGTTAAAAGTGATTATTTTAGATTCATACAATTATCATTTAAATTTCATGTTTACTATTTCTTTTAAGTAAATCATTAAATCATCTTTCATATCTTTATTTTGAAGTGCTAATTCAATTGTCGTTTTAACGAATCCGAATTTTTCACCGACGTCGTAACGCATTCCATCAAAATCATAAGCATACACATTTTCATATTCGTTTAGCATTTGAATTGCGTCGGTAAGCTGAATTTCTCCTCCTGCTCCAATTTCATGCTTGTCTAGATGTTTAAAAATATCAGATGTTAGAACGTAGCGTCCCATAATAGCGAGATTGGACGGTGCTTTACCAAGTTCTGGCTTTTCTACGAAATGATGTACTTTATAACGTCTGTCTTCCTGTCCATCTGGATCAACGATGCCATAACGATTCGTTTCCCCATCTGGTACGGTCTGTACTCCGACAACAGAGCGACCTGTTTCGTTGTATTGATTGATGAGCTGTTTTAACCCTGGAGTTTCGGAAACGACAATATCATCCCCAAGCAATACAGCAAATGGATCGTCTCCTATAAACTTACGAGCGCTCCAGATAGCGTGTCCTAATCCTTTTGGTTCGTGCTGGCGGATGTAATGGATTTCGACTACAGCGTCTTGTACTTTCTTCAGTAAATCCATTTTCCCTTTTTGACGTAAGCTTTCTTCCAGTTCAAAGTTCTTGTCAAAATGGTCTTCAATGGCACGTTTTGTTTTCCCTGTAACAACAATAATATCTTCAATGCCAGATTCAATCGCTTCTTCGACAATATACTGAATCGTTGGTTTGTCGACGATTGGGAGCATTTCTTTCGGCATGGCTTTCGTTGCTGGTAAAAACCTTGTGCCCAAGCCTGCTGCCGGGATAATCGCTTTTTTAATTGGTTTCATACCTGTCTACCTCCAATATGTTTATAGACTCCAATAATAATAATTATTTTTCTCAAACTCTGACTGGCTATATTTTCCTTTGATATCAACCATAACTTTAGATTCGCGATAAAGTTCATCATAATCTTCTATAGAATAGGAATCAAACTCTTCATGCGGAACAGCCATAAGAATTGCACTTAAATCAGTCAGATTTTCTTTTTTTGTTAACTCTATATTATATACATCTTTCACTTCTTGTGGGTTCGCAATCGGGTCGAAAATCATTAATTCTACACCAAATGTTTTTAATTCGTTTACAATGTCTATAATCTTTGTATTCCGTATGTCAGGTACATTTTCTTTAAATGTAAAGCCAAAAACTGCTACTTTAGCACCTTTAACCATTTGATTCGAATAAATTAATTGTTTTATCGTATTTGATGCAACATGTTTCCCCATTTCATCATTAATTTTTCTACCTGCTGAAATAATTTGTGAATGATAGCCTAATTCTTCTGCTTTATACATGAAATAATACGGGTCCACACCTATACAATGTCCACCTACTAGCCCCGGGCTAAATTTTAAGAAATTCCATTTAGTTCCCGCTGCTTCTAACACGTCATTCGTATTTATATTCATCTTATTAAAAACGACAGATAATTCGTTCATAAAAGCAATATTAATATCTCGCTGAGCATTTTCTATAACTTTAGCAGCTTCAGCCACTTTAATACTTGGCGCTTGGTGTATTCCTGCTTGAATGATTGCATCATAAACTTTATATATGGTATTGGAGGATTCTTCATCGGAACCTGATACAACTTTTGTGATATTCGTTAAGGTGTTCTTTTTATCGCCAGGATTAATTCGTTCTGGCGAATAACCAACATTAAAATCTGTTCCAAATGTTAAGCCGGAGTGTGCCTCTAAAATTGGAATACACGTTTCTTCCGTCGTACCTGGATAAACAGTTGATTCAAAAACAACAATGGAACCTGATTGTAAATTCCGTCCTACTGTTTTGCTTGCTTCAATGATAGGTGTTAAATTTGGCGTCTTATCCTGATTAATTGGGGTTGGAACAGCAACAACATGGAAACGGGACTTCTTTAAATCCTGTTCATTTGATGTAAAAGAAGCTGTAGTCATTTTTGTTTCCTTATCCCCTACCTCATTCGTTGGATCAATTCCATTCTGATAGTCTATTATCTTTGAGAAATTCACATCAAAACCAACTACGTCATATGTTTTTGCTAATTCAATTAGCAAAGGAAAACCAACATAGCCTAATCCGACAACTGATATTTTTTCTTTTTTATTTTCTAATGCTTCAAAGTTAATCATCTAATCAAACCTCTACTTTTTGATTTTCAGGATTCTGCTGCAGCCATTTGTTCTGCTTCTTGCAAGACAATATTCATGAGTGCATGTTTTAAGTTCTCTTTTTCATAGGTATCGTACGTTTCCATAATTGCTTGGATGATCTGTCCGTTTACTTCCATTGTACGGCCGACGTATATCTTTTCAAAAACTTGGCCTGGTAAGACTTCATCTTCACCGAGCAGTTCTTCGTACATTTTTTCCCCTGGACGAATGCCATTGTAGCGAATATTAATTTCGTCTTCCGTGTATCCGGATAAATGAATTAAGTTCTTCGCGAGGTCGACGATTTTCACCGGTTCCCCCATGTCTAAGACGAAGACTTCCCCGCCTTTCGTTAACGTACCTGCTTGAATGACAAGACGGCTTGCTTCAGGAATTGTCATAAAGTAACGTGTCATTTCCGGATCCGTTACAGTGACGGGGCCGCCTTTTTCAATTTGTTTTTTAAATAACGGAATGACACTGCCTCGGCTACCTAAGACGTTTCCGAACCTAACAGCGGTAAATTTCGTATTGCCACCATTGCTTAAGTTCTGCACGACCATTTCGGCAATGCGTTTCGTCGCCCCCATCACATTCGTTGGATTAACTGCTTTGTCTGTCGATACGAGTACAAAGGTGTCAATTTCATTTGCCTTTGCTGCTTCCGCAACGTTCTTCGTTCCGATAATATTGTTTTTCACGGCTTCATGTGGATTATGTTCCATTAACGGGACATGTTTATGCGCGGCCGCGTGGTAAATATTTTTTGGGCTGTATGTTTTAATGACTTCAAACATACGTTCACGGTCCTGGACGTCTCCAATAATTGGAATAATTTCCGTTTGGTTGCCGTACGTTTGTTTTAATTCCATATCAATCGTATAAATGCTGAATTCACCGTGACCAACGAGAACGATTCGTTTCGGAGCAAACGGCATAAGCTGTCGGCATAATTCCGAACCTATCGAGCCGCCTGCCCCTGTAACCATCACAGTTTCTCCTTGTATTGTGTCTTGAATCGAGCGAATATCCAATTCGACTGGTGCACGTCCCAGTAAGTCTTCCACTTCGACATTACGGAGATTGCTAACGGAAACTTTTCCGGTCATGAGATCCTCAATTTTCGGAATCATCTGTACTTGCAGTTTGGTTTCTTTACAATGATTTACGATTTCTTTTAATTCTTCACTTCGTAAGGAAGGAATGGCAATCACGATATGTTCCACTTCAAAACG
>Ga0079226_10001013_pt1 | contig 21181 bp, 18 predicted proteins | sample Poulit2014_FD_76345 | JGI IMG/M metagenome (GOLD analysis project Ga0079226, IMG submission 76345) | Agricultural soil microbial communities from Georgia to study Nitrogen management - Poultry litter 2014 | ecosystem: Environmental > Terrestrial > Soil > Agricultural land | place: USA: Georgia... | reverse complement strand
GACGGGGTCACCCGCATCGCCGTCGGCGGCGCTCCCGCACCCGAAGGCTGGATCGACTACGCCGAGTCCGCGGCCGCCCCGGCCGAGTTCACTCCGGACGGGCCGACCAGGGCGAGCGACACGCTGCTGCTGTATTTCACCTCCGGCACCACCAGCAAGCCCAAGCTCGTCGAGCACACCCACGCCTCCTACCCGATCGGGCACCTGTCGACGATGTACTGGATCGGCATGCGGCCCGGCGATGTGCACCTGAACATCTCCTCGCCCGGCTGGGCCAAGCACGCCTGGTCGAACGTCTTCGCGCCCTGGAGCGCCGAAGCGTGCGTGTTCATCGTCAACTACGACCGCTTCGACGCGAACTGGCTGATGCGCGAGATGGACCGGGTCGGGGTGTCGAGCTTCTGCGCACCGCCGACCGTGTGGCGGATGCTCATCCAGGCGGACCTGACCCGGCTGACCAGGCCGCCGCGCACGATCGTCGGGGCCGGTGAACCGCTCAACCCCGAGGTCATCGAGCGGGTGCGCCGGGCCTGGGGTGTGACGATCCGGGACGGCTACGGACAGACCGAGACCACCGTGCAGGTGGCGAACACCCCCGGACAGCCGGTCAAACCCGGATCGATGGGGCGTTCCAGCCCGGGCTTTTCGATCGTGCTGGTCGACCCCGCGACCGGAGAGCGCGGCAGCGAAGGCGAGATCTGCATCGACCTCGATGCGCGCCCGGTCGGGCTGATGGCCGGCTACCACGGCGATGCCGAGCGCACCGACATCGCGACCGAAGGCGGTGTCTACCACACCGGGGACGTCGGCTCGATGGACGAGGACGGCTACATCACCTACATCGGCCGCACCGACGACGTGTTCAAGTCCTCGGACTACCGCATCTCGCCGTTCGAGCTCGAAAGCGCGCTGATCGAACACGAGGCCGTCGTCGAAGCGGCGGTCGTCCCGGCCGACGATCCGGTGCGCCTCGCGGTACCGAAGGCCTACATCGTGCTGGCCGACGGGTGGGAGCCGGACGCGGACACCGCGGCGGCGATCTTCGCGCACTCGCGCGCGCACCTGGCGCCCTATAAGCGGCTGCGCCGCATCCAGTTCGCCGAACTGCCCAAGACGATCTCCGGCAAGATCCGCCGGGTCGAACTGCGGGCCGCCGAGGAGAGCGGACCGAAGCGCGGGGTCGACGAGTTCTGGGAGGCCGACGTACTCGAGTAGGTCGAGCGGTGCTGGACGGGGAGCGAGGCAGGCGCGGTGCGGGGGCGGCGGGTCAGTGCGCGGCCGGGTGGCGCCGCACCGCCATCGCGATCAGCCCGCCGGCGACGACCACCTGACCGGCGATCAGCGCGTAGGTCACCCCGAGCAGCTCCCACCCGGTGCCCGGCGCCGCGGCCGTCCACAGAACCAGGGCCGCGGTGAGCACCCAGACGAGCAGCTGGCCGGCGGCCACCGTCACGGTCGCCGGTCGACGCTCCCCGCGGGTCAGGAGAACCACCCCGGCGACCGCGGCGACCAGGGAGAACAGCAGACCGAACAGCGTGGGGAAGACGACCATCGTCTCGAAACCCGACCTGACCTCGACCACGCCGCGGGTCGTCAGCTGCGGAACGGTGCAGGCGGCGACCGACCCGGCGCACAGCACCGACAGGATCGACGCGACCGCCAGCACCACCATGGCGCGAGCGTAGTCGTGGTAGCCCGATCGCCTGTGGATAACTGTGGGCAGGGCCTGATGTGACCGTGCTAACTTTCCAGCCATCGGTTCGGTGCGCGGTGGGACGCGGGCCGGATGCGGCGCCGGATGGGGGTCCGGTGCCTGGGGGGAATCGCATAAGGGGGACCCGGGGTGGATCCGATGGTGGTGGTCGAGCCCGCCGCACTGGTGGCGGCGGCTGTGGCACTCGATGAAGCGGCGTCGCGATTGGAGACGGCGCATCGCGTGCACGGGCCGGGCATCCGCCCGGTCCCCGCAGCGCTGGAGGAGGTCTCACGGTTGGTCTCCCATACGCAGGGACGCATCGCGGACAGCTTCGACGTCGCCGCATCCGGCGCGGTCGAACAGCTGCGGCGCGCGGCACGGACCCTGCGCGCCCAGGCGGGGGAGTACACGGCGGCCGATCTGGCCCATGCGACCGGACTGACCCCGGGCTGACCGGGGCGGATTGAGGGGGGACGAAGAGATGGTCGGATTCACCGGGGTCGTGTGGTTCCCACGCGGAGCCACCCGGATGTCGGCCGAGCTGTACGCCGGGCCGGGACCGGTTCCGCTGACCGGCGCTTCGGCGTCGTGGACCGCGCTGACCGAAGCGCTCGGCGAGACCGCGGCGACGGTCGGTGCCGTGCTGGCCGGGCTCACAGCCACCTGGCAGGGGCCGGCCGCGGACACCGCGCTGCTCGGTCTCGGCCGATTCGAGGCGTGGCTGGTGGAGACCACCGCCCACGCCGGGCGCGCGGCGGGAGTCACCGGAGTAGGGGCCGGCGCCTACACCGCCTCCGCGCTGGTGATGCCGAGCCCGGCAGAGATCGCGGCGACCGCCGCAACGGTCACCGCGGCCACGGTGGCCTCCGCCGCGACGGGCGGAGCAGCACTGGGCGCGGCGGCCGCCACCGCCGAAGCCGCCCAACGCGAACTCGACCTGCGCGCCACCGTAGCGATGGAGGGCTACGAGGCCGCATCGGTGCCGCTGAGCGTGGTCGAACCGTTCCCGCCCCCGCCGCCGATCGGGCACGCGGAGGCGGCCGAGACCTCGGCGGCCACCCGCGCGGCACACGCGGCGCTCGGGGACGGCGGTGCGGTACGCGACGGACAGCTGGCCGGTACGCACGGTCCGTCCGGTCCGGCCACCGCCCCGGCCTCCGCCGGTGCGGCGGCGTCTCCGGGCGGGAGCGCGGGTGGGCCACCGGTCACGGGGCTCGCCCAGCCGGTCGCGACCACCCCGGCCGGTGTCGCCTCCGGTCCGCTCGGCGCCGGGCCGGGCGGGGCGGGTGCCGGGATCGGCCTCGGCGGATCGGTATCGGCCGCCGCGTCCGGGGCGGGACTGGCAGGCGGTGCCGGTGCGATGGGTGCGGGTGTCGGCGGTGCGGGGATCCGCAGCGGCACGATGGGTGCGGACGCGGCCCGGCCGGCGATCCTCGGTAGCGGTGGCGGCGCTGCGGCCGGCGGCGGACATCAGATGCGCGGCGGGATGCCGATGGCCCCGATCGGTGCACGCGCCGGGGTGCTCGGCGCCGCGGATCCGGCCGAGACGGACGCGGCCACACCGGACGGGCCCGGCCGCCGGCCCGGCTGGGACGACGGGCGCGAGGTCACCGCCCCGGTGCTCGGGGCGCTCCGGTGACCGCGGCGCGTGCGACGGTGCTCGGCGCCCACGACCAGACCTGGCACCGGATCGACCTGGCGCGACTCTGGCGGATCGCTGCACACCACGGCGGTATGCCGCCCGCGGTGCTGGGCCCCGCGCCGCCCGGCGACCCGGCGATCGGCGGCCGAGGGAGAGAAGCCGAGACCGATCCGATGCTGGACCGGCTGATCGGCACCCTCGTCCGTCCCGCGCTGGCCGTCGAGGCCCGCAGCATCGGACCCGGCGATGCGGGGCCGGAGATCGTCCGGCGGGCCACGGCCGTTCTCGGCGCCGACGGCGCCGCGGTGGGCGCGGTGCGTGACGGGACGGAAGACCGCTGCCGGTTGGGTGCGATCGCCTGGCCTCCGGCCGCAGAGGTCCAGCACTGGCTCGGTACCGGGATCCCGGCGGATCTGCCGGGCGGGCGGTGGCCCACCGATGCGCTACGCGCCGCACTCGCAGGCGGCGTCGCCGACCCGCAGACCGACACCGATCCGCTCCTGGCCGCGCTGCGCGCAGCCGAGCGGCACACGGAGATCGCGGTGGTGCGGGCCGGCCGGATCGACCCGGCGGCACTGGTGGTCTACGACAGCCCGGCCGGACGCATCGTCGCCGTGCCGTCCACCGCCGGCGACGCCGTCAGGTGGGTCACCGCAGGGCCGGGGACCGCGGCCCGGATCGCCGACGGGGTGCGACGCATGGTGGCCCCGCAACCGAACGGCCTGCTGCTCAGCCCTGACGGGCCATGAACTGTTCGACCAGCCGGTTCTCGTCCGGCACCGCGACCGCGACCACCGTGGTCTTTCGCCCCGCCGCGGTCACCACCAACTCCGTGGAACCCGCGGGCTGATCGATCACCACCACCCCCGGCCCGGTCGGCGGCGCGGGATCGCCGGGACCGGCCAGCACGATCCGGGTCGGGCCCGGACCGTGCGCCCGATCCGGGGCGATGCCGTCGTAGACGACACCGGCGCAGCCGGAATCCGGTGCCTGGCCGGCGGCGAGCACCCGGGCCTCGGTCTCGGTCGGGGCGAGAGCCAGGAACCGGTGCCACAGCTGCGGGCGGTCGGTGCGCACGGCGAGGGGGAGCCCCGCGCCGAGCATGCGGCCGATCAGGCGCAGCGCGGTGCCACCCGTGACCGCCAGATGCAGCGCGCTCACGGGCGGACCGGCCAGGACCAGAGCCACCGGATCGCCCGAACGCGTGCCGCCGATGAGCACCGGACGCCCACCGGTGGGCAGTAAGACGCCGTCGCTCCGGCGGACCGGGACCGCGCGCGCAGGGGTCCGGCCGGAAGCTGCCGAGACCGGGCCGGGCCCGGTCATCTCCAGCCCTCGTAGCCCGGCGCCGCGCAGCAGACGGAAACCCGGCTCAGCCGCGGGCACGCCACCGGTGTCCGTCAGATGACGGTGCGCCGCACTCAACACGGCCGCGCCGTCGGCACCGGGGCGCAGACGGACGACCGCCGTGGTCCCCGCGGCAGCGGTGTGCCAGACCCGGCCCAGCCCCTCGGTGGTCAGGGCCTCGGGTGCGGCGGTGCGCACGTGGTGGCGCCCCGCCGGGGTGTCGGAGTGCTCCCAACCGGCGCGCACCGCGACATCGTCGGCCCCGGCCGGGGCCAGATACGCCTGCCGCCACAGGGCGCGGAACCCGGACGCGTCCACCGGTGCGGCGTGCAGACCTGCGGCCTCCAGTGCGCGGCGGACCCGCTCGGCCGCGGTCCGCACGGTCCGGTCCGCGCCGGCCCGGCCTCCGCCGCGCCGGGCGATCGCCTCCGGGCAGCGGCGCGGATCGAGGTGGAGCAGCACCGCGGTGGTGTGCGGCCCGGTCGGCGGCACCGGACCGCACAGCGAACGGTAGGCCGCCGCCAGCGGGCCGTCTCCGCGCGGCGCCTCGGCGACCGCGACGACGTCGATCCCGGCCAGAGCGATACCGAACCGGTCGAGCAGCGGCGCCAACAGTGCGATGTCCAGCCATCCGGCCCGGCCCGCGCCCCGGCCCGGATGATGCGGCCCGGTCACCGGCGCCCACACGAAGATCGCGCAGCTGACCGTTTCACCGTTGCGGTGGACCGCGAAGGCCGAGTCCTCGACCGCGTGCAGCACCGGAGCCGACATGGCCCGGGCCGGCGCCGACGGCCGGAGGAGACGGGCCAGGCGCTGCGCGGCGAACCGGGCGGCCGGCCGGTCCTGGATCGGCCACAGCCCGGCCACCCCGATCGCCGCGGCCACACCCCACGCCACCGGCGGCGCGGCACCCGTGGCCAGCAGGATCAGCAGGCAGATCACGGCCCCGGTCTCGACCGCAAGCAGAGTGCGCATCGTGTCGTCCCCCCCCCACGTGTCGACGGCGACGATCCATCCCCCGAAAGACCGTCCGGGCCGAACCGTAGTCTGCGATGATCTGCGCCGAGGGGGATCGGGTTACTTCGGGGGGAGAACCGTCATGCCGATGAGGTTGACCACGCGTGCGCAGGTCAGCGGGCATCGCTTTCTGCTGCGCCGGATGACCGGGGCACTGGTGCGCCGGGACGCCCGACTGCTGCACGAACCGATGCGCACCCAGACCCGGGCCGCGCTCGGCGGGGCGGTGCTCGGGGTGCTCGGCATCGCCGGATTCGCGGTGTGGGGTCTGTTCTCGAAACCGGCCGTGCTCGGTGAGGAACCACTGGTGCTGGCCCGGGACTCGGGCACCCTGCATCTGCGCGTGGACGACCGCCTCCATCCGGTGACCGACCTGGCCTCGGCGCGGCTGATCCTGGGCGAACCGGTCAGTCCCACCGTGGTGCCCGACACCGTGCTCGACGACCTCGACCGCGGCCCGCTGGTCGGGGTGCTCGGCGGTCCGGGACGGCTACCGGACCCGGATCGTGAGATCCCCGGGGTCTGGACGCTGTGCCGCCACGACGGTGAGGCCGGCCTGTCGCTGATTCTCGGCGGGCAGGAGCCGGCCGACCCGCATGCGGCGACCGTGCTCGGGGCCGATTCCGCGGTGCTGGTGAGAAGCGGCGACGACACCCATCTGCTGTGGGACGGCGGTCGGTCCCGGGTCGACGCCGGTGATCTGCCGGTGCTGCGCGCCTTGGGACTGGCCGAGACGACACCGGCGGTGGTGCCGACCGAACTACTCGACGCGCTGCCCGAGCGGGCGGCGGTGACCGTGCCGCAGATCCCGGGTGCGGGCACGACGCCGGCACGCCGGGCCGCCGGGGAATCGGTGGGCGATGTGATCACCACCGACGGCGCCGACGGTGCGGCCCGCCACCACCTGGTGCTGGCCGACGGGCTGCAGGAGGTCGGGCCGGTGGCCGCCGAACTGATCCGCTACGGCGGCGGCCGACAGCTGCGCCTGGGCGCCGAGCGGATCGCCGGGGTCCCGGGCACGCAGGACCCGCTGGCGCTGGGGCATCTGCCCGCCACCGTGCCCGAGGTCCGCGCAGATCCGGACGTGCTGTGCGTGCGCTGGTCCGCACCCGAGTCCGGCGGCGCCCGGGCGCAGACCGCGGTGCTCGCCGGACGAGAACTTCCGGTGCCCGACTCGCACCGGACGGCGATCCCGGCGCAGACCGAGGCGACGGTGCGTGCGGTGCATCTGCCGGCCGGGGCGGGGGTGTTCGTGCGGCTGCACGGCACAGGAGCCGAGGGCGGCACGGTGGTGGTCACCGACACCGGGGTGCGCCACGGGGTGCCGACCGATGCGGTCGAGGCGCTCGGGCTGGGTGCGGAACCGGTCTTCGCGCCCTGGCCCATGCTCGCGCTGCTGCCCGCAGGCCCGGATCTGCGCACCCACGATGCACTCGTCGTCCGCGACACGGCCACGGCGCCGCCGGCGGACGGGATCCTGGCCGCAGAGGACTAGCGGGCCCGGCGCCGGCCGCGCACCCCCGCGATCCCGGCACCGACCAGCAGAGCCGTGACCGCGGCCGCCGCGACCACGATCCGCGCCGCGTGCGGGGCCGGGTCCGGCGGCGGCGGGACCGGGGCGGGCACCGAGAACGTCCGGACGCGGGAGGCCGCAGGCGCGCTGCCGGGCGGATCCACCGCGGTCAGGGCGGCGACCGGGTCGAGCAGACCGTGACCGGTACGGGGATCCCAGCCGCCGCCGATCGGCACCGAGGTGTCGACGATGCGGTCGATCACCTCGGCGGCGGACAGCTGCGGATAGCGGGCCCGGACCAGGGCCGCGGTGGCGGCCACCAGCGGGGCCGCGAAACTGGTGCCCACGATCGGTTCGACCCCGTGCTCGGTACGCACCCGGGTGGCGACCAGCTCGTCGGTGCCCAGTGACATCGGCGCGGTGCCGGGGGCTGCGACCGCCACCCAGGGGCCGGGCATCGAATACTCGGCCGGGGCGCCGTGCGGATCGACCGCGGCCACGGTGAGCACCCGGTCGGTGAAGTGCGCCGGGGCGATGTCGGTGTGTACCCGCACCGCGTCGCGATCGGTGGGGTTCCGAGGATCGGCCGGTTGCGGGTCGGCGACACAGTCGCCGCCGGCGTTGCCCGCGGCCGCGACGATCACCACGTCGGCGTCCACCGCCCGCTCGACTGCTGCGGCCAGCGCGGGTGACCGTGCCCCGTCCAGGCCGGGCGCGCAGGCGACCTCGGAGATGTTGATCACCGTCGCCCCGCCGTCGACCGCGAGGTCGATCGCCGTGGCCAGGGTGGCCAATGAGCCGGTGCCGTCCCGGTCTGCATCGGGATCGGAGAACCGGTGCGAGCTCTGCCGGATCGACAGGATCGTCGCGTCCGGGGCCAGGCCGTGGAAGTCGTCGTCGGCGGACGGGGCGGCGGCGATCAGACCGGCGACCAGGGTGCCGTGGGCGTCGCAGTCCTCGGTCCCGCCGGCGGGATCGGCAAGGACCAGATCGCCGCCGCCGCGCAGGGTCGGCAGGCGCGGATGAGCGGCGACCCCGGTGTCGATCACCGCGACCGTCTGCCCGGCGCCGCGGCCGAACCGCCACAGCGCATCGGTGTCGTACCCGGCCGGATCGGGCAAGGGCTCGCCCGGCGGGGAATCGGCGATGTGACACGGCCCGGTCTGCCGAGGCTCGGCCTGGGCCTGTGGCGCCCCGGCGGCCCCCACGATCGTCGCCGCCAGTATCAGCGCGCTCGCCGCACAGGGGACGGGCCGCGGCCGCGGTGCCCGGGTCACAGTCCGCGCGCCCGGGCGTACAGGTCGAACACCCACAGTGCGAGCGGGACGATCGTGGCCACCACGCCGTAGCCGGCGAGCTCCACCGCCCTGCGCAGCACCGGCGAGGCACCCCGGCGCGGGGCGAGCACACCGCCTGCCGCTGCGGCGGCTGCCGTGACGGCGATACCCGCCGCACAGGCCGGCGCCGCGGCAGGAGCACAGATCGCGACCGTGACCAGGGTGGTGATCAGCGCGGCCGCGCCGCCGATGAGCAGGGCCGCGGCGGGCACCAGATCGTGATGGGCCCGGCCGCGGGCCAGCATGGTCAGCGCGCAGGCCACGGCCAGCGCGGTGCCCGGGACCGAGACCGCACCCGTGCCGACCCCGCAGGTCGAAGGTGCCGCCGCGGCGAGGAGCACTGCGGCGGCGACGGCCACACCGGACAGCGACTCCGCCGCCCGGCGGGCGCCGACCGCCGTGTCGAGCGCATCCGGCAGCTGCCCCTGGCCACCGTAGAGCTCCTCGGACTCGGACACCGACTCCTCCCGAGACGGCACCGCCGGCAGCGGCAGCCGGGCGGCCCACAGCGCCGCCCGCGGTCCGGCCGCGATCAGCGCCAACGCGACCAGCGACACCGCGGCGCCGAGACGATCGGTCGGGACCGACCACCAGGTCGCCGCGCCGCCGGCTGCGGTCGCCACTCCGGCGACGGTGGCGGCGGCGGTGAACACCGTGCGCCCGCACTCGGCCGACCAGCCGACGACCAGTGCCGTGGCGGCGCCGCAGGCCGCGGCCGCGGTGAGCGCGGCCGCCGGTCCGTGCGGGGACGGCGGGACCGCGGCCCACCCGGCACCGACTCCCGCGACGACCGCCCCGACACCGACGGCGATCGCGGTTCCGGTGTCGCCGGACAGCCGCGCGCACAGCGCCGCCCCGACCGCGGCGGCCACGGCGGCGAGACCGAGCACCGCGGCCTGCACCGGCCCCGGCCCGGTCAGCGCCGTCGTGACCGTCGCGGCCAGGGCACCCAGCACGATCACCGCCCGGCCCGTCCACACCGCGTGCACATCGGTCCAGGCATACCGGGTGCTGCGGCCGTCCTCGGCGATCGCGGCGATCACATCGTCGAACAGCGGCGGCGGAGGCGCGTCCGCCTCGTCGGTCAGCAGCAGCAACGCCCCGTCGACCACCGACTGGTCGGCCAGCGTGCGGTCCGGATCCAAGGCGGGCCGGCCGACCGGGGCGAGCTGTGCTGCACCCGGCACATCGGCCGAACCCCCGGTCAGGACGGGGCGGCGGCGATCGACCAGTTCGGTCACCGCGGGCAGCAGCTCGGCCACCGGCACGTCCGCCGGCAGCGCCAGGTCGACCTGCGTGTGCGGCGCGCACACCGATACCCGGCACCAGCGCGGGCCCGCACCGTCCGGATCAGGTGCGGCGACCTGTGCGGCCTCCGTCGCGTCCCGTGCGCGCAGCGCGGTATCCCCCATGTGATCGTTCCCCCGTGTGCGGCCGAGCCCCCGCTCGGCGACCCACCCCCCGTGGATCAGGGCGGAGATTACCGGGAAACGCCCCGACGGGTGTGACGGTCGTTACTATTCGCCGGTGTGGGCGCTGGGGGCGCCTGATCTCACACCGGGGGGACCAACGATGAGCGCAGTCGATTTCGTGCGCGGCCGGCGACGACCCGGACCGCCCGCGCCGGGCGGTGAGGTGGACCTGCAGCCACCGCCCCAGGTGCCGCGCGCGGTCGGAGGCGGGATGCTGCTCAAACTCATGCCGGTGGTCATGGCGGTGGCGATGATCGGGATGATCGCGCTGCTGATCAGCACCGGCGGGCTGCGCAACCCGATGATGCTCATGTTCCCGATGATGATGGTCATGTCGATGGTCGGGATGCTGGCCGGATCGGGGGCGGGCAAAGACAAACGACCCGCCGAATTCGACGAGGAGCGCAAGGACTACTTCCGCTATCTCACCGAGACCCGCGCCCAGGTCCACACCACGGCCGCCGAGCAGCGGGCGGCCCTCCAGTGGTCGCATCCGGACCCGGCGGCACTGGCGGCACTGGTCGGTTCGCCGCGGATGTGGGAGCGGGGCCCGGGCGACGAGGACTTCACCCATGTGCGCATCGGGGTCGGGGATCAGCGGCTGGCCACCCGTCTGGTGGTCCCGCCGCTCGGTCCGCTCGAAGACCTCGAACCGGTGGCCGCGGTGAGTCTGCGCCGCTTCGTCCACACCCATGCGGTGGTGCCGGATCTGCCCACGGCGGTGAGCCTGCGCGGTTTCGCCGCCGTCGGGTTGACCGGGGACCGCGCGCAGATGCGCGCCCTGGCCCGGGCGATGGTGCTGCAGGCGGCTCTGTTCCACGGGCCCGACGATCTGCGCATCGCGGTCGCCGCCGGCCGCGGATCCGGCGACCGGTGGGACTGGATCAAATGGTTGCCGCACGCCGGTGACCCCGCCTCCGCGGTACTGCCCGGTCGGCGCGCGCTGACCGGGGCGCTGGTCGCCGAGCTTGCCGGGCGGGACCGGTTCTCCCGCGCCGCCGACCCGCTGCCGGGACGCCCACACCTTCTGGTGGTGCTCGACGATGAGGGCGCAGATCCGACCTGCCCGCTCGGTTCGGCCGCCGGACTGGACGGGGTGTCGGTGCTGGACCTGACCGGCCCGGCCGCGGCCCCCGGGGCGCGCGGACTGACCCTGCAGGTCGACGGCGGTGTGGTCGGCGCGGTCTCCGGCACACAGGTCGACCGTTTCGGCCGCGCCGACGGGGTGTCGATCACCCAGGCCCGGGCGGTCGCCCGGATGCTCGCCGGGTATCGGCCGGCCGTGGCGGGCGCGGCCGGCGCCGGTCCGGCGTCGACGGCGCCTGAACTGCTGCTGGGCATCGGTGATCCCGACCGGTTCGACCCGGCCGCGGCCTGGACGCCGCGCACCGGCCGGGACCGGCTGCGGGTGCCGATCGGGGTCGATGAGACCGGGGCTCCGGTGGAACTGGATCTCAAGCAGGCCGCCGAGGGCGGGATGGGCCCGCACGGGCTGTGCGTGGGTGCGACGGGTTCGGGGAAGAGCGAGCTGCTGCGCACGTTGGTGCTCGGCCTGATCGCCACCCACGCGCCCGACCAGCTCAACCTGGTGCTCATCGACTTCAAGGGCGGGGCGACCTTCCTCGGCCTCGAGCAGGCCCGACACGTGGCGGCGGTGATCACCAACCTGGAAGACGAGCTATCGATGGTCGACCGGACGCACGACGCCCTCTCCGGCGAGATGCATCGCCGCCAGGAACTGCTGCGCCGGGCCGGCAACTTCGCCGGGGTGGGCGAATACGAGCAGGCGCGCGCCGCCGGTGCGGACCTGGACCCGCTGCCGGCACTGTTCGTGGTGGTCGACGAGTTCTCCGAACTGCTGAGCCAGAAACCGGAGATGGCCGAGCTGTTCGTCGCGATCGGCCGCCTCGGCCGCTCGCTGCACATCCATCTGCTGCTGGCCAGCCAACGCCTGGACGAGGGCCGGTTGCGCGGGCTCGACAGCCACCTATCCTACCGGATCGGACTCAAGACGTTCTCGGCCACCGAATCGCGAGCGGTGCTCGGTGTGCCCGATGCGCACCTGCTGCCGGCCCGCCCCGGTGCCGGCTATCTGCGCACCGACGCCGAGGACCTGGTGCGGTTCACCGCCGCCTACGTCTCCGGCCCGCCCACCGCGGCGCCGGAGAGCACGGCCGGACGCCCGGTGGGCCGGCACGTGACGGAGTTCCGCACCGGGCCGGACCCCGCGGAGCGGGTGGCCCTGGCACCCGGTCCCGAGCCGGTCGACGCCGACCTGTCGCGGCCCCGGACACGCGCGGTCGCCGCGGAGCCGGGGGAGGAACGGTCCCTGCTGTCGACCGTGGTGGCCCGGTTGGCGCAGACGGGCAGAGCGGCCCACCGGGTGTGGCTGCCGCCGCTGGACACCCTGCCGCCGGTCGCGCAGATCCGTACCGGCACCGAGTCCGGGGGCGGGCCGGAGGAGTTGACACCGGCGATCGGGTTGATCGACCGGCCGTTTCTGCAGCGCCGCGACCCGCTGCTGGTGGACCTGGGCGGGGCCGGCGGATCGGTGGCGATCGTGGGCGGGCCGCGGTCGGGTAAATCCACGGCGGCCGCGACCCTGGTGCTCGCCCTGGCCGCCGCACACACCGCTGCCGAGGTGCAGGTGTACGCCCTGGACTTCGGCGGCGGAGTGCTCACCGGGCTGGCGGGGCTGCCGCACCTGGGACACGTGGCGGGCCGGCACGACGGTGACGCGGTGCGCCGCACCGTCGCCGAACTGCACATGCTGCTGGCCGCCCGGGAGCGCGGCGGCGCCGGGGGCCCGGAGCGCGACGGGTTCGGGCGGGTGTTCCTCGTCGTCGACGGCTGGCACGTTGTGCGCGGGGAGTTCGACGAGCTCGAAGCCGAGATCACCGACCTGGCGGTGCGCGGCCTGGCGTATCGGATCCACGTGGTGATCACCGCCGTGCGCTGGGCGGAGTTGCGGCCGGCGATCCGCGACGTGCTCGGCACCCGGATCGAGCTGCGCCTGGGCGATCCGATGGAGTCGCAGATCGACCGGCGCCGCGCCGAGACCGTGCCGGCCGATACGCCCGGCCGGGGTCTGGCCGCCGACGGCGCCCACATGATGATCGCCCCGCCCTGGCCGGAAGGACTCGGGGCGGTGGGCCGGGTGGCCGAACTGGTGGCCGCCCACCACGGCCCGGTGGCCCCGCCGGTGCGGATGCTGCCCACCGACATCGACTATGCGGAACTGCTCGGCGCCTGCGGCCCGGTCACCGGCGACGACGCAGGTGTGCCGATCGGACTGGACGAGCAGGGACTGGCACCGGTGCGCCTGGACTTCGCCGCGGCCCCGCACCTGCTGGTGCTCGGCGACACCGAGAGCGGGAAGACCTCGGCGTTGCGCGCGATCTGCCGCGGCCTGATCGCCCACACCGCGCCGGACCGGGCCCGCCTGGTGATCGTCGACTATCGGCGCACCCTGCTCGGGACGGTCACCGGTGATCATCTGGCCGGCTACGCCCCGAGCGCTCCGGTGCTCGGGCCGATGATCGGCCACCTGGTCCAGGTGCTGCGCGAACGCATGCCCGGGCCCGACATCACCCAGGCCGAGCTGCGGCGTCGCGACTGGTGGACCGGGCCCGAACTGTATGTGGTGGTCGACGACTACGACCTGGTCGCAGGCGGCGACAATCCGCTGATCGCGCTGGCGGAATTCCTGCCGCAGGCCAAAGACCTGGGACTGCATCTGATCGTCGCGCGCCGCACCGGCGGGGCGGCCCGTGCCCTGTTCGATCCGGTGCTCGGCAGGCTGCGAGAGCTCGCCGCCGACGCGGTGGTGCTCTCGGGCAGCCCCGAGGAGGGCGCACTGATCGGCGGGGTGAAGGCCCGACCCGAGCCGCCCGGGCGCGGCACCTGGGTCAGCCGGGCCCGCGGACGGGTGCGCGTCCAACTGGCGCGTCTGGATCAGTGACGATGAAAGACGCAGGTCAAGGCCTGTGGATAACTTATTCGCCGCCGGGAGCGTTCGTTGTAACGTAAGACACATTCACCGTGGGGTGGGCGCGAGGGGAAGCGCCCGGAACGAGGAGCAGGTGCCGCCGCGATCGGCGGATAGGACGGGGATCAGGGGGACAGTCAGATGGGACAGATGTATGCGGTGACCGCGCAGATCCGCGGATTCGCTGACACGTTGGCCGGGGCGGGAGATCAGCTCACCGTCGCGGCGGGCGCCACCGGGGCCGAGGCGCTCGGCGCCCTGACACCGGTGTTCGGTGTGTTCGGTGCAGAATTCCTGACCGCGCTGACCGGGGCGCACCGGGCACACGGCACGGCGGTCGCGGGCCTGGGGCAGGTGCTGACCGGGGCCGGACACACCGCGGCCTCGATCGCCGCCGCCTATGACCAGGTCGATCAGGCCGGGGCACTGCGACTGAACGCAGGAGTCGGCCGATGATCGGCGCAGAGGTCGTGGGCGCACCGATCGTCGAACTGATCGAAGCCGTCGGCACGGGGCTGCGCGCCGACGGAGATCCGGTGGCGCTGCTGTGCGCCGCGGCGACCGGGGCGGGCGCGGCGGGCCGGCTCGCCGATCTGGCCGCCACCGAGGTCCTGCCGCACTGGTCCGGACCCGATGCCCTGGCCGCGGCCGACACGGTGTGCCGGGCGGCCGATGCGGGCGAGCACCTGGCCCGGCAGGGCGGACAGATCGCCGCGGTGGCCGACACCGCCGCCACCGACGTGATCGGCGCGGCGACCCGGCTCGCCGGCATCTGGCAGTCCTTCCTCGGCGCCTGCGCAGCCCAGGCCCCGATGGCCGCGGGGCCGCTGGGACAGCTGACCCTGCTGGCCACCGCCCTGGAGCACCTCGATCAGGCGCTCACGGTGGTCGCCGACCTGTGCGGACGGATGGCCGAGCACACCGCCGAGATGTCGGCGCTGATCCCGCAGCCGGACCTGCCGCTGGTGCCCGGCGCGGCCGGACCGACCGTCGACGGTGTCGGGTCCGGTGGGCCGGGTGCCGGGGATGCGGCGGCGGTCATGGCGGGCGGGGCCGGCGGGACCGGAACCGAGGTGGTGCTGCCCGACGGCACGGCCGTGCAGGCGCCGACCCCGGAGGCCGCCGCCGCGGTGCGCGCGGCCCTGACCCAGCAGGGCGTGCCCTACTCCTGGGGCGGGACGAGCCCGGGACAGGGCCTGGACTGCAGCGGATTGACGCAGTGGGCCTACGGGCAGGCCGGCATCGATCTGCCGCGCACCGCGATCGAACAATCGGTGGGTGCGGCCGTCGACCCCGGCCAGGCGTCGGCCGGCGACCTGGTGGTGTGGGACGGGCATGTGGCGATGGCGCTCGGTGACGGGCGGATGATCGAGGCCGGGGATCCGGTCCAGATCTCGCCGATGCGCACCGACAACATCGGGATGAACTTCCACGGCGTCTACCGCCCGAGTGCGGGGGTGGCGGTGTGACCGGAAGAGAGGAACAGGGGTGGATCCGGTTCGCCGATGCGGACGGGATCGTGGCGGTGACGACGTCGGCCGAGGGCAGACCGCTCCGCATCGTCATCGACCGGGCCGGCTACCGGCTCGGTGCGGCTGAACTGTCGGAGCGCATCACCGCGGCCTGCCGGCTGGCCACCGCCAAGGCACTCGGCGCCCGGCGCAGCGCACTGGCCGAAGCCGGGGTCGGCGGCGCCGTACTCGACCGTGCCGGACTGCCGCGCCGGGCCGAACTGATCGCCGCCGAGCAGCAGGTCACCGCCGGGGCCGAGGTGGCGCCGCTGTGGCGGGTGGGCCGATGACCGGGGCCGGGGCACTGCTCGGCCGGGTCCGCGCCCACGCCGAACACGTCCATCAGGTGCTCGAAGCGCTCACCGCGGCCCGGCACTCAGCCGAAGACCGCGAGCACGGGATCACCGTGTGCACCGACGGCTGGGGCCTGATCGACCGGGTCCGCCTCGACCCGGCGGCGCTCACGACCGATCCGGCACGACTGGGAGAGGCGGTCGTGGCCGCGGCGCAGCGCGCGGCCGCGCGCGCCGACCAGGACCGCACCGAGCTCAGTGCACCGCTGCTCGGCGCGGGCGAGGAAGACCGCGGGACCTGACCGGTCCCGGGCCGGGGGCGCTGCCGCGTCGCCGGACGGAAAACAGGGGGAGGCGCCGGGGAAGAGCCCCGGCGACGCAGATGGAAAGAGGGGGAATCCGATGTCGATGGAACTCGACCTGGAGATCATGCGGGCCACCGGCCAGCAGGCACTGGGCATCGCAGATCAGATGAAGGCCACGCTCGGCCAGGTGGACGGCACCGTCGGCGGTGTCGCCGGCGCCTGGCGCGGCAGCTCGCACACCGCGTTCGTCTCGGTGATGGAGCGGTTCGACACCGCCATGGCCAAGACGCAGCTGGCGCTGCAGGACATCAGCGACACCATCGGCCGCAACCAGGTGAACTACGGGGTGGCCGAGGACGACGTGTCGGCGACCGTGTCGGCCGCCGGCGGCGCCGTGCTGAACCTGGGCTGACCGGGGCGCACCGCACACCACACCGAGACCTTGAGAACTGGGGGATAAGACGATGACAGGACAGATCAAGTACGACTTCGGGGGCATCGATCAGGCGGTGGCCGAACTGCACCGGCACGTCGGGGCGTTCGAGGGGCACCGCGGGGAACTGCAGTCGGCGGTCAACACGCTGCTGGGCAGCCGGCAGGGCGCCGACCGGGAGGCCTACCTGCCGGTGCAGACGCGCTTCGACCAGGCCTATGCGGACCTGACCGCGGCGCTGGCCGACATCGGCCGGGCCGTGGACCAGGGCAACGCCGACATGCGGGCGACCAACGCCCGCGCGGCCGCCAGCTGGGGCTGATCGGAACGTACGGGCCGGGGCGATGCAGACACCGATGCATCGCCCCGGTTTCTGCCCGCGATGTCGGACCGGGGCCCTATCCTGGTCGCTGCTTCACGAGATGCGGCTTTCTCCGGCCCCGACCGGGCCGCACACCAACCCCAGGTTCACGGGTGGTTCGGGAGACGAAGCGACCGCGGCGGCCGGCCGGCTCCGCGGTAAGAGCCGGCCTTCCTCCGCTGTGAGGAACGGCCCCCGTGGGAAAGGACCGTCCGATGGACGATCGCCGCCGCAACCCCGACCATGACGACCAGAACGACCATGCCGCCGAAGCCGCTGCCGCCGATGCCGGCGCGCCCCGCGAATCCGACGGTGATCGGCCCGAGGTACGCCGCGCACCGGCCGTGACGCGCATCGGCCACGAGACGGCCGACTGCCGCAGCTACCGGCCCGGCCACACCGTGCACTTCATCCAGGCCCGGCACGCGGCCGAACATCCCGACCCGGTACCGGTGCTGGCCTCGGTGGACGCCGCGGGCGCGATCCTGGTGACCGACGAGTCCGGCGGGTTGCGTCTGCACAACCACGGCCCGGCCCGGGCCGCGGCGGCATTGGCCCGCTCGGGCGGGCGCGCCGAGCTGGTGCGGGCCAAATCGGTGCTCGGCGTGCCGCAGATCCGTGGCGGGGCGATGTTCAGCATCGCCGTCGATCAGCGGTGGTCGCCGTGCACGCCCGGCCCCGGCGCGCGAGGTGCCCGGGGCCCGACCGGGCCGGGCGACTCGGGGACCGACGCAGAGTAGTCTGCGGGGTCGAAGCCGTCGGCCGCGCCGCCCCGGACACCGGGCGGGCGCGGTCGACGTCGCCGCCCCGCCGACCGGCGGGGCCGGCACCTCAGTCCCTATAGGTGGGACGGTGCGCCGCAGACGCCCCCGCGTGCGCGGGACCATGGTGCACACCACCGTGAACGTTTGAGAGGAACCATCGAGATGACCGCTAAGAGTCCCGACTCCTACGACCAGACCTTCGATCTGGTCGTGGTGGGTTCCGGCACCGGCCTGGCCGCGGCGCTGGCCGCCCACGACCTGGGGCTTTCGACCCTGGTGGTGGAGAAGACCGAGCGGGTGGGCGGTTCGACCGCGCTGTCCGGCGGTGCGTTCTGGATCCCCGGCAACTCGATCATCGAAGACGGCGGCGGCGACGATTCGCTCGAGCGCGCCGCGATCTACCTCGAGGACATCGTCGGCGATTCGACCGATGCGGCGCGGTGGCAGAACTATCTGCGACACGGCCGCGAGACCGTGGACCTGCTGCGCCGGGTCACCCGCCTGAAGTTCATGTGGTCCAAGGGCTACTCCGACTACCACTCCGACCGCCCGGGCGGCTCGGCCGTGGGTAGGACCTGTGAGTCGCGCCCGTTCGACCTGGCGCTGCTGGGCGAGCACCGCAGCGAACTGCGCCGGGCCGGCATGGCCCCGCCGATCCCGATGCCGATCACCGGTGTGGACTACCGGGTGATGAACCTGATGGGCACCATCCCGCAGCGCAGCTTCCCGCGCGCGATCCGGCGGGTGGGCCAGGGGCTGGTCGGCAAGTGGATGGGCAAGGAGTACGCCGCCGGCGGCCAGGCGCTCGCGGGCGGGCTGTACGACGCGGTGCTGCGCGCGGGCATCCCCGTCTGGCGGGAGACCGAGCTGACCGACCTGGTCACCGAGACGGTCGACGGCACCGAGCGGGTCACCGGTGCCGTGCTGGTGCGCGACGGGCAGGAGGTCACCGTCGCCGCGCGGCGCGGCGTGGTGCTCTCGGCCGGCGGGTTCGACCACGACATGGCGCGCCGACACGAGCACCAGCTCGATTCGCTCGGCGAGTGGTCGCTCGGCTCACCGGCCAACACCGGCGACGCTCTGGACGTGACCGAGAAGCTCGGTGCGGGCACCGCACTGCTCGACCAGGCCTGGTGGTTCCCGGCGATCGCGCCGCTGCCCGGCGGCAAGCCGAAGATCATGCTGGCCGAGCGCGCCCTGCCCGGCACCTTCATGGTCGGCGGCACCGGTAAGCGCTTCATCAACGAGTCGACCGACTACATGTCCTTCGGCCAGGAGGTGCTGCGCCGGGCGAAGTCCGGTGACCCGGTGGGTCAGATCTGGATCGTGTTCGACCAGAAGTACCGCAACAGCTACGTCTTCGGCGGGGAGCTGTTCCCGCGCATGGAGATCCCCGAGTCCTGGTACGAGGCGGGCAACGCGGTCAGCGCCGACTCGATGGAGGAGCTGGCGGCCAAGACCGGGCTGGCCGATCTGGCCGAGACCGGCCGGAAGTTCAACGCCATGGCCGAGGCCGGCACCGACGACGAGTTCGCGCGCGGATCCACCGCCTACGACCGCTACTACGGCGACCCGTCCCACGGGCCGAACCCGAACCTGCGGCCGCTGGACAAGGGTCCGTACTACGCGGTGAAGGTCGTGCTGTCGGACCTGGGCACCTGCGGCGGGCTCACCGCCGACGACCAGGCCCGGGTGCTGCGCACCGACGGCTCGGTCATCGAGGGGCTGTACGCGATCGGCAACAGCGCGGCCAACGCCTTCGGCGACAAGTACCCGGGCGCCGGCGCGACGATCGGCCAGGGCATGGTCTACGGCTACATCGCCGCCCAGCACGCGGCGGGCCGGAGCAAGGACTGACACCGGACTGCGCCTAGCTGCACAGATACCGACGCCGCTGCCCCGGGGACATCCTCCCCGGGGCAGCGGCGTCCGTGCCGGGCCCCTGCGCACCGCGGCCCGGCCGTGATGACGCTCACCGCCGCTGCGGTGATGTCTGACCGTGCACGGCTTCCGCCGAAGCCCTGGGGTCGGCCGTGAAGCGTTGTTACCGTGGGCAGTCCATGAACACCGGATTCGGCGCGCACCCGTGCCGGTCGGCCCGCCACGGCGGACCGGCCGACACGGGTGCGCCGCTTTCGGGGCGTCTCGACAGGACGGGGCGCCGCCGAAGCACAGTGGCCGACCGGTGCGCGGCGCAGACGCGTCGGCGCAGACCGCGAACGAGGTGATCGTCATGGCGGCAACCGAGAAGATCGACATGAGCGTGTTCGAACGCCGGGAGTCCGAGGTGCGCAGTTACAGCCGCGGCTGGCCCACGGTGTTCGACACCGCGCTGGGCAGCCGGCTGCGCGACGAGACCGGCCTGGAGTATCTGGACTTCTTCGGTGGCGCCGGGGTGCTGAACTACGGGCACAACAACCCGGTGTTCAAGGAGGCGCTGCTCGACTACATCTCGCGCGACGGGGTCGCGCACTCGCTCGACATGGCCTCGGTGGCCAAGCGCGAATTCCTCGAATCGATCGAGTCGCGCATCCTGACCCCGCGCGGGCTGGACTACAAGGTGCAGTTCCCCGGGCCCACCGGCACGAATGCGGTCGAGGCGGCGCTCAAGCTCGCCCGCAAGGTCACCGGGCGCGAGTCGGTCATCAACTTCACCAACGCCTTCCACGGCATGACGCTCGGGTCGCTGTCGGTGACCGGTAACTCGATGAAGCGCGGCGGCGCCGGCATCCCGCTGGTGCACGCCACCCCGATGCCGTTCGACAACTATTTCGACGGGGTCACCGAGGACTTCCACTGGTTCTCCCGCGTGCTCGACGACTCGGGTTCGGGGCTGAACCGTCCGGCTGCGGTGATCGTGGAGACCGTGCAGGGCGAGGGCGGGGTCAACGTCGCCCGGCCCGAGTGGCTGCGCGGCCTGGCCGAGCTGTGCGCCGAGCGCGATATCCTGCTGATCGTCGACGACGTGCAGATGGGGTGCGGGCGCACCGGCCCGTTCTTCTCCTTCGAGATCGCCGGCATCACCCCGGACATCGTCACGGTGTCCAAGTCCATCGGCGGGTTCGGGTTGCCGCTGGCGCTGACGCTGTTCAAGTCCGAGCTGGACATGTGGCTGCCCGGTGAACACAACGGCACCTTCCGCGGCAACAACCACGCCTTCGTCACCGGCCGCGCGGCGCTGGAGACCTACTGGGCGGACGACAAGCTGGAGAAGGAGACCCTGCGCAAGGGCGAGATGGTGCGCGGACGGCTCGATGAGATCGCCGACGGCCACGATGGGGTCAGCACGCGCGGGCGCGGACTGATCCAGGCGCTGGCCTTCGCGGACAAGGCTGCGGCCGGGAAGGTGTGCGCGGCGGCGTTCGACCGCGGTCTGCTGCTCGAGACCGCCGGCCCCGACGACGAAGTAGTCAAGCTGCTGCCGCCGCTGACCACCACCGACGAGGAGTTCGCCGAGGGGCTCGACATCATGGCCGAATCGGTGGATCAGGTCCTGGGCTAG
>Ga0079226_10001012_pt1 | contig 21186 bp, 19 predicted proteins | sample Poulit2014_FD_76345 | JGI IMG/M metagenome (GOLD analysis project Ga0079226, IMG submission 76345) | Agricultural soil microbial communities from Georgia to study Nitrogen management - Poultry litter 2014 | ecosystem: Environmental > Terrestrial > Soil > Agricultural land | place: USA: Georgia... | reverse complement strand
TCGTGAGCTGTAAGAATAACGGTTCCAGGATATGATCTTAAATAATCTTCTAGTACTTTAATCATATCAATATCTAAATAATTGGTTGGTTCGTCTAAAAGTAAGATATTTGCACCAGAAATAATTGTCAAAAATAATGTAACTCGAACTGCTTCTCCACCACTTAATGTAGAAAGCGGTCGTTCAAAATCTGCTTCATCAAAGTTAAGATCTTTCAGCATGTCTTTCAACAGATGTTTTGAAACTGAAGATTTTTTTGAGCAATAATTAAGTAACCGTTCTTCATTATCTTTAAAGTTTAGATAATCTAACTGCCTATAAAAGCCAATCTTTGCATTTTTCGAAAAAGTAATCAGAGACGAATCATTTATTTTAGCTTCATAAATCGTATTCAAAATCGTAGTCTTTCCACTTCCATTTTTTCCTTTTATGCCGACTATTTTTCCATTTTTAATTTGTGCGTTTATCTTTTCAACTAATATACGCTCTCCGACGGAGATATCAAAATAATTAAAAATTATCGGATAGTTATTGTGATCATATTTAATATTCGCTTCAGTAAATATAGGTAAAACTCTATCATCAGGAATGTCAATTTCATCCATATTATCTATTCTGTTTTCCATGTTCTTTGCTGATTGCATAATACTTTTTTGAACAGTACCTTTTTCTTTTGTTGCACGAGAGGGGAGTGAACGGTGATCCGCACCTTTTTTACCGATTAAAATTTTCTCTGCATGTTCTTTAGCCTTAATTATCGATTCTTCAAGACGTTCTATTTCATTGTCTTGTACTAACTTTTGATGTTTAAGAGTTTCTATTTCTAAATTCTTTTGATTAATATAATCGTCATAAGTTCCTGGAAAAATACGAACACTCTGGTTTTCAATCGCCCAGATTTCATTGACACATTCATTTAAGACATTTCTATCGTGGGAGATTAATAATATAGCATTCTCGTAGTTGTGAATCATCTGTTTTAGAAAATCAATGCCCTCAATATCTAAGTGAGAAGTAGGTTCATCTAAAATGAGTAAATCATAGTTATATTCAAACGCTTCTAACAGACGAAGTTTAGAGATTTCTCCACCACTTAGCTGTTCACTTGAATATGGAATGCCTAATTCACTTAACAAACGTCCATTGTATTCGAAGTTCTTATTGGTTTCATCTGACATTTGTTCTAAATATCCGACTTTAATATTTTTATTTTTAAATTGAACGAATTCTTTATAGGAATTTAAGTCTCCATTTATTAAGCGAGCTAATGTGGATTTACCTGAACCGTTGGCACCAATCAGGCCAATCCTACTTTTACTGTTTACTTCTAACAAATCAGTTTCAAATAGTAAATGACTATTCAGTTCGAGATTAAGGTGATTGATTCGTACAATAATTTCAGTCATAACTACACCTTCTTTTAATGTATTAACTTAAGAGTAGCAAAGTATCATTATTAATGAAAGCGTTTTAATTGAACGTTATTTTTATAACAGTATAATTGAATATAATAAATTTAATAGGAAGAGTTTTAGATGACTTTAAACAATGGGGATGCACTATTACTTAGAGAACACGAATCACATATATGGAAGCATTTATAGAACTAGGTTTTCTGGTATTCCATCAGTTATGTGTGGAGGTAAATATAGAACTAGTTGTTATACACAATGTATGAATACTCTATTCACAGAAAATGAGAGTTCAAATACTGATGTGTTTTATGGTTTATCCGATGATATTCACATATGGGAATACGATGAATGGGGAAGAAGGTTTCCTATTGTGAGTATTACAGAGGGACAAAAAGTCACATTAAAATTTAATGACAGTAAACAGATGAGAGAAAGATATACTGTAGTTAATGTAGATGAAATTACTGATGCAGACTATGATAGGATTACAAATAATTTTATGAACAATAAAAACTGGAGATAAAACAGGAGGACTGTAAAAATATGACTAGATTTATAGAAGTAATCAAAAATATTAGTAAAACCTTTCCTCTATTTTTACAGTCTTCTAAAATATATACGATAATTCTTTTGATTATTATTCCGTTGCAAGGTATTTTACCAGCTGTAAGTTTATGGATTACAAAAAGAATTATTGATGAAGTTATGAACTTATCATCAAGCTTTACGAATCATTTGGTGATGCTCGTTATATTCTGGATTTTATTTGTCTTACTTACATCGCTGTTAAGTCCTTTAGAAATGACTTTTCAAGGATTGATGACTGATAAGATGGTTTCAAAATTAAATATTAATTTAATGGGAAAATCTAACGATTTAAAAGGTATTAGCTATTATGAGAGTGATACTTTTTATAATGATATTCAAATATTAGAGCAAGAAGCTGCTTGGAGACCGGTTAACTTGATTGTTTTTACTGCAGGTGTCTTAAGAAGTATTATAACTACTGTTTCTATGTTTATACTTTTAAGTACTTTTAATATTTGGATTTCATTATTTATTATTGTAAGTATTATTCCACAAGCGATCATTACATATAAATTACAAAAAGAGGCCTTTGAAACATTAGTTATGCGTAGTCCAGAAGCGCGTAAAATGAATTATTACAGTAATGTACTCCTATCAAAAGATTACGCTCAAGAAGTTAGATTATTTAATACTTCAAAATTTTTTATTAAAAAATATTTAGAAAGTTTTAATAGAATTCATTCTAATGTTAAAGATGTTAGATTTAGACAATTAATATATTCTTCTATTTTTACTTTTATAGCTGTAATTGGTATTGGTTTAAGTTTCTGGTGGATTGTAAAACAAGTAGTGATTGGCAATGCTACAGCAGGAGATATATTAATTTTTTCATCTGCAATTATATTAGCAAGGCAATCACTTGCAAGTATGATTGAGGATTCCAGCCTTTTATATGATACTGCTCTCTATATGGAAAAATACTTTAATTTTATGAATCTTGAATCTGATATTGTTTTAGATGGGAAATTAAGAATAGAAGACTCTCAGATAAATCTAGAATTTAATAATGTCTCATTTGTGTATCCGAACAGTAAAAATATGGTGTTAAACAATCTATCTTTCAATTTAAGAAATGGAGAAAATCTCGCACTTGTTGGAGAAAATGGTTCTGGAAAAACAACGATAATAAAATTAATACTTCGATTATATGATCCAGTTAAAGGAAGTATTTTACTGAATGGTATTGATATAAGAAATTATGATATTGAAGATTATAGAAAATTAATTAGTACAGTTTTTCAGGATTACTCAAGGTATAGTCTCTCATTTAAAGAAAATATTATATTATCAGATTTAAATCAGAATGATAAACAAAGATATGGTAATATAATCGAGTCATTTGATTTTTCAAGTTTGTTAAACACTTTTCCAAATGCTGAAGAACAGATTCTTTCTAAATCATTCGAGGGTGGCACTGAATTATCAAGTGGCCAGTGGCAAAAGATTTCTGTAGCTCGTGCAAATTATAGAGATTCAAAACTTCTAATTATGGATGAACCTTCAGCTTCATTAGATGCAAAAAATGAAGAATGGCTAATAAATAATCTTGAATCTCTAGGTGATAGTAAGACTGTGTTACTAGTGACACATAGATTATCAGCTCTAAGAATTGTTGATAATATCATCTATCTAAAAAATGGTGAGATTACTGAAAGAGGAACAGTAGAAGAATTAATTAACAATAAAGAAGATTTTTATAAAATGTATATGATGCAAAAAAATAAATTTAAAGTAAAAACCAGTGATGTAGAATAATCTACATCGCTGGTTTTATGTTATCTGATATCTTTAAGTACTTTTCCTTCTTTTGCTACAATTAAGATGTTGTCGTTGTCTTTTAGACTACCAATGTCTTCTAATGGGTTTTTATCTACTAAAATAAAGTCTGCTAAGTAGCCTTCTTTTATTTGACCCACATTTTCAAGTTGCATACATTCTGCAGCTACTTTTGTAGATGCAACAATTGCTTCCATTGGAGTCATTCCATATTCTACCATGAGTTCTAGTTCACGGAGGTTCGTACCGTGTTTGAACACACCAGCGTCTGTTCCCATAGCAATCTTAACGCCGGCCTTGTGTGCTTTCTTAAAGCTCTCAATATGATCTTCTAACACTTCTTTAGATTTCTTAAGTCCAACTGCTGATACACCAAGTTCTTCTGCAAACTCAATCACTGAAATTGGTGCAAGTAAAGTAGGGACTAAGTATGTTCCTTGTTCCTTCATTTGCTCAATAATTTCATCTGTAAGATAAATACCATGTTCAATTGAATGAATGCCCGCATCTAAGCATTGCTTAATACCATGAGCACCTTGTGCGTGTGCCATAACTTTAACTCCGTTACGGAATTCTGCTTCTTCTACAATCACTTTTAACTCTTCTAGAGAGTACTGAGTAAATCTTGGATGGTCTGTCGGTGTTGAAACTCCACCTGTCGCCATTACTTTAATTACATCCGCTCCGGCTCTTAAAATTTCACGTGTTTTCTTACGAACTTCTAGAGCGCCATCTGCGATGTTTGAAGGAAGTCCAGGATGTGGCAAAACTAAAGGTACATCAATCCCCGAATAGTTCATAGAATCTCCATGACCACCAGTAATGGATAACGCTGCGACCGAAATTTGCATGCGTGGACCGTCTACAATTCCATCTTCAATGGCTTTTTTAAATCCGAGATCGGCCCCATAGGCGTCACGTACAGTTGTGATACCTGCATCAATCGTACGTTTCGCGTACTCTATTGATTTGAAAAAGTTATAAGAAAATGGTGTCGCAATCTTCTCAGCTAGTGGTTGAAATTCAGTTGCTAAATGCACATGAGTATCAATTATCCCTGGAAGAAGATATTTACCATTTCCATCGACGACAGTCGCATCTGTTATTTCTTCCGGATTGATTGCTTTAAACACACCATCTTCAATTAATACAGATGTATTTTCTTTTAAAGGTTCACCTGAACCACTAATTAAATTGATGTTTTTAACTAATAATTTTGACATAAAATCCTCCTAAATCATTCCCATAATAATACTTGCGATAAATACAGACGCAACAGTTACTGTTACGAACCCACCGATAACCATTGGTGATACAAGCTCATCAAACAGCGCTTTTCTATCTGCTTCATTATCCGTTTCTCCACGTGCAACTTCCTCACAAAGAATGTAGTCTGCAGGGAAGCCAAGTAAGGCAGTAAGTGCCACTGGCATACCTTTATTTGAATGCCATCCAACGAGTTTTGAAGCTATGAATCCACCAATTAAAAGACCTGCAATACCAATAAGAAGTAACATAAACACTGCGGGTAAGTTACTTACTACGTCACTTGGAGTAATACCACCCATCGTGTTGATGATTACGATCATTAATGCAACCATTAAAAATGTAAATGAGTTGGCTTTTTCGAGTACTGCTTTTGGAATAATTTTTAAGTTAACTAATAAAATACCTAATACAAGTGAATAGAGTGTGTAGTGAATAGGCGTTACATTTCCAAGTAACATTGCTAGTGCACCACATCCAATAACAATCGTTAGTAAGATGATATTGTTCTGTAAGATGTTTGGTCTATTCGTTACGTTATTTTCTTCATCTAAGTTAATTTGATAGTTCTCCTTAAACTCTCCCTTATGAGTTAAAAAGTACTTACTATATTTTCTCATGAAGAAAGTAGCCAGTGGCATACCTATTGGTGACTGGAATGCTTGAATCATAACAGGGATTACAATCATTGAAGTAAGACCAAGTTCTGTAAGTCGTTCTGTTGTAATCAAGAGTGCAATGACACCACCCGATATCGGGCCAATACCACTCGCTGCAGTTTTAAAGTCAAATATCAATGTGATAATTGTAAGTACTAATATTAATGCACCAGCTAATCCACCAAGTGCGATCACAACTGCACGCCATTGTTTCTTTAATACATCTAAGCTCATGAGTGTTCCCATATGTACGATTAGAGGAGCAATTGCAACAGCTGCGAGTGCTGGAATCGTGGACTGTTCTGTAATGTTTTCAGGAAACACTCCAGTCCAAGTTAAAACTAAATATCCGAGCATCGCCACGAGTAACATAGGTATGCGTGCTCTTGTCCAGATAGAGATAACCTCTCCAGCTGCTAATAATAGAAGTAGCAAGAAGAATGCTACGATTGGATCAAAATTCATTTAACTCCTCCTAAAGATTAATAAAACTCATTATACATGAAAGTTCTTCAAATAAAAGGAATTTTCAGAAAATATATAATTTAAAACGTTTTCAATTAAAAGTAAGTGTTTTCATGGGATAAAAAGCAATAATGTCTAAAAAAATGCAAAAAAATAAACCTCTCTAGAAAGAGAAGTTTATTTTGAAAGTTGTGATTTCATACGACTTGCTTTATTTTTGTGAACTAAGTTTTTCTTAGCAGCTTTATCGATATGTTTGAAAGCAACGTTTACTAATTCTTCAGCGTTGTCTGCGCCTTCAGCTTTAGCAGCTTGTGCAGCTTTAACTGATGTACGCATTTGGTTTTTCTGTGCAATGTTCTTTTCGCCCGCAGCGTTTGACGTCTTAACGCGCTTAATTGCAGATTTAATATTTGCCATTTATGTTACACCTCCAGAGATAAAAAGTTGTACAACTTTGATTGCAACAAGAAATATTTTACCAAATTAACCTTAAAATTGCAATATTGAGATGAAAATGAATTGAGAAAAGTGGTGCAAAATGTTAAAATATTAGCATTGTAGAAAAGGGTGTTGGAAATTTTATGACTGATAAAGAACGTTTAGAAAGACAAAAACATATTAGAAACTTTTCAATCATCGCACATATCGACCATGGTAAATCTAGTCTTGCAGATCGCCTTTTAGAGCATACTGAATCTGTAGCAAAAAGAGATATGGAAGATCGTTTATTAGATGCGATGGATTTAGAGCGTGAACGTGGAATCACGATCAAGCTAAACGCAGTTCAATTAAAATATACTGCACGTGATGGTGAAGAGTATATCTTTCATTTGATCGATACACCGGGACACGTAGACTTTACATACGAAGTGTCACGTTCTCTTGCAGCATGTGAAGGTGCAATTTTAGTTGTAGACGCGGCACAAGGTATTGAAGCACAGACTTTAGCAAACGTATATCTTGCACTAGATAACGATCTTGAAATGGTGCCTGTAATCAATAAAATTGACTTACCTGCAGCTGATCCAGAACGTGTCGCTCAAGAAGTAGAAGACGTAATTGGAATTCCTGCAGAAGATGCAATCAAAGCTTCAGCTAAAGCAGATATTGGTATAGATGATATATTGGAAAAAATTGTTGAAGTAGTTCCTGCACCAGGCGGAGATCAATCAGCACCTCTTAAAGCACTCATTTTTGACTCATACTATGATCAGTATAGAGGGGCGATTTCATCTATTCGTGTGATGGAAGGTACGATTAGAGTTGGAGACGAAATTAAAATGATGTCAACAGGTAAAGTGTTTGAAGTGACTGAAGTCGGTATCAACACACCTGCACCAATGCCTGTTAAAGAATTAACTGTGGGTGACGTAGGATATCTGGCGGCAGCAATCAAGTCTGTATCAGACGCACCAGTAGGTGACACAATTACATTAAAGAATCACCCAGCAGAAGAAGCGTTACCAGGGTATAAGAGATTAAATCCAATGGTATATTGTGGTCTTTATCCTATCGATTCTGCAGATTACGTTGACTTAAGAGAAGCGTTAGAGCGACTTCAGTTAAATGACTCTGCGTTAGAATTCGAACCAGAATCATCACAAGCCTTAGGATTTGGTTACCGTACAGGATTCTTAGGTATGCTTCATATGGAAATTATCCAAGAGCGTATCGAAAGAGAGTTTGGTATTGATTTAATAGCAACAGCACCGTCAGTTATTTACAAAGTTAAATTAACGGATGGTAGCGAAGTGAATGTTGATAACCCGTCTCAGATGCCAGATCCACAAAAAATCGATTATATAGAAGAACCTTACGTTAAAGCTCAGATTATGGTACCAAACGATTATGTAGGGGCAGTGATGGAGTTATGTCAACGTAAACGTGGAAATTTTATTACTATGGACTATCTTGATGACATTCGCGTAAACATCATCTATGAAATCCCATTATCAGAAATTGTATTTGATTTCTTTGACCAATTAAAGTCGCATACAAAAGGGTATGCATCACTTGATTACGAGATTATTGGTTACAGAGAATCTAGACTCGTTAAGATGGACATTCTCTTAAATGGTGAACAAGTCGACGCATTAAGTTTAATTGTTCATAGAGACTTTGCATATAGTAGAGGTAAAGCATTAGTAGATAAACTCAAGACCCTAATACCAAGACAACAATTCGAAGTACCTGTTCAAGCAGCGATTGGTAATAAAATCGTTTCAAGAACAAACATTAAATCAATGGGTAAAAACGTACTTGCGAAATGTTATGGTGGGGATATCTCTCGTAAAAGAAAATTGTTAGAGAAGCAAAAAGAAGGTAAAAAGAAAATGAAGGCGGTAGGATCTGTAGAGATTCCTCAAGAAGCTTTCTTAGCAGTATTAAAAATGGACGAAGATTAAGTCACGAGGAGAAATCGAAAGGTTTCTCCTTTATATTTAGGAGTGATGATTTGAGAAGTTTATATGTTCACATTCCATTTTGTAATCGCATATGTACGTATTGTGATTTTAATAAAGTACTCATTAAAAACCAGCCCGTAGACGAATATCTAAATGCGTTAAAAAAAGAAATCGACTCTTTCCCTGAAACAAATTTACAGACAATTTATGTAGGTGGTGGCACACCCACTGCATTATCTATGAAGCAACTTGAGTTTTTATTAGAGACTATAAATAATAAGTTCGGCACTGCTTCAGAATATACATTTGAAGCAAATCCAGATGAACTCACGACTGAAAAGATATCTTTATTAAAAGATTATGGTGTGAATCGTATTTCTTTAGGTGTTCAAACATTTAATAATGATCTATTAAAAGTACTCGGACGTACACATAATTTTGATGATATTTATCGTTCTATTGAACATATGGATAAAATTAATTTAGATAACTATTCAATTGACCTCATGTATAACTTGCCAGGTGAGACGAATCAAGATATTGAAGATAGCTTGAAAAATATCGAAATATTAAAACCAAAACACATCTCTTGGTATTCTCTGATTATAGAACCACATACAGTATTCTATAACAAGATAAATCGAGGACAGATGTCGATTGGTTCTCCGATTAAAGAAGGAGAGATATACGACCGAGTGATCAATGGACTTGATAATCTTGGATATCCTCAATATGAAATATCAAACTTTAGTAAGGAAAAATATCAGTCTGAGCACAACAAGACGTATTGGTTAAATGAAAACTATTTAGCTGCAGGAGCAGGAAGTCACGGTTATATTGGTGACACACGTTATTACAATATTAAGCCTGTGACACATTATATCAATGCAATGAATGAAGAAAATAGTGTAGTTAAAGAAAGAATCATTTTAAATAAGAATGATATGATGGAAGAAGAAATATTTTTAAGACTTCGTTTAAATCAAGGTGTTTCAACTGAGCGATTTGAAGAGAAGTTTAATATACCAATATATGATGTATATGGTAATGCAATTAAAAAACATATCGATTTAGGTCATTTACAACAATATAACAAATATATTAGTCTCACAGATGAAGGCAGAATGATTGGAAATGACGTATTTGTAGACTTCCTTATTGGAGATTAAAGAGTTTTCAAAAAGAAAGCTCTTTTTTTATGCATATTATTAGCACTCTCATGTAATTATTGCTAAAATAATATTTGACCTTAGTTGATTAAGTTTGTTATGAAGGTCAACAAACCTATGTGTATCAATGGTTTAGAAGGTTTCATGATTTCGAGTGGTAAGTGTTGACATACTTTGACTAATACGTTATTATTTACTTAGCACTTGATTGAAGAGAGTGCTAATGAGGTGGATGTAGTGCTTACAGAAAGGCAGAAATCAATACTTTATTTTATAGTCGATGATTTTTTAGATGATGGTAATCCAGTTAGTTCACAGTACTTAATAGATAAGTACAAAATGAATATTTCTAGTGCGACGGTTCGTAATGAAATGGCAGTACTAGAAAGAGAAGGATTCATCACAAAAGCACATACCTCATCAGGAAGAATTCCATCAAGAAATGGACTTAAACATTATATAGAAGATATTTCAAGGAAATACGATTCTAAAAAGTCGAGTAAATTTGAGATTGATAAGTCCCTTTCAGACATTGAGATTATAGGCCAAACAATTGCCAATTCTTTTAGTGAAAAGACGCAGCATCTTGCATATGTTACACTAACTGATGGAAAAGCAATTTTAAAAGGTGTTTATCTCACACCTTTATCAGACAACCTGATACTAATCATTCTTGTAATGGATAGTGAATCAGTCAGAAAGTTCACAGTTGAAAAAGACGCACATATTTCCGAACAAGATATGGAAAAAGTAGGTAGAGAACTCAACAACCTTTTGCGTGAAAGACCGATATACGATGCGTTTGAAATTCTAAAATATTATCATCAGTTAGATGATGTTAGAATCAAACAATTTGTAGCTGAACTCGTTTCTAAAATAGAAAAGAACATCAGTGAAAATAATAAAATAGTCGCATATTCGGGATTACAGTTTCTATTAAAAGATTTCCAGAGCGAAATCGAAACGTTAGAAACACTTTACGAAGATATTGAGCATGCACGTTTACCTGTCATCAAAACAGATGTCAATCCAATCAGCGTACTGTTCGGTGATGAACTTAGAGAAGACTATCAAACACTATCGATCATTACGACGAAAATTAATCAGAATGGGTTTGATGGACAACTCATGATTATAGGACCAGAGATGATGAGGTACAAAAATGTAATTAAAGCAGTGAATGCATTTAGAAAATAAGGAGTGTGACTTTGTGAAAAAGGAAGATGTAAACGAAGAAATCACAAAGACTGGTAACGAAGAAGAAAACACGGAATCAGTTGAAGATGAAGAGACATCTTCTAATGAAGAAACTGTAGAAACTTCTACAGAGTCAGAAGTGACTGAAGAAAATTCAGAATTGAACACTTTAAAGTCTAAATTAGAAGAAGAAGAAAACAAATACTTGAAACTTTACGCAGAATTCGAGAACTACAAACGTAGAGCTAGAGAAGAAGCGGAAAGAAATAATAAATATAAAAACCAATCATTTGCTGAAGATCTGCTTTCAGTTATTGATAACTTAGAACGTGCATTACAAATTTCAGGAACTTCTGAAGAATTTGAATCTCTTCATAAAGGGGTAGAAATTGTATATAACGACTTTATTAATAAACTGAACTCAAATGGAATTACAGTAATTGAAGCACGAGATAAGGCATTTGACCCGAACTTCCACCAAGCAGTAATGACTGAAGCGGCGGAAGGCGTAGAAAGTGGAATTATTATTGAAGAATTCCAAAAGGGTTATATGTTAAAAGATAGAATATTAAGACCAGCAATGGTTAAAGTAAGCGAATAGTAAATTGGAGGAATTTTAATATGAGTAAAATTATTGGTATAGACTTAGGAACAACTAACTCAGTAGTAGCTGTATTAGAAGGTGGAGAAGCAAAAGTAATTGCTAACCGTGAAGGTAACAGAACCACTCCATCAGTAGTATCATTTAAAGACGGAGAACGTCAAGTAGGTGAAGTTGCTAAACGTCAAGCAATTACTAACCCAGATACAATCATGTCAGTTAAACGTCACATGGGTTCTGACTATCAAGAAGAAGCAGCAGGCAAAACATACTCACCAGAAGAAATTTCAGCAATGATTTTACAAGACTTAAAAGAAACAGCTGAAAGCTATTTAGGTGAAAAAGTATCTAAAGCAGTTATCACTGTTCCAGCATACTTCAACGACTCACAACGTAAAGCAACAAGAGACGCTGGTAAAATTGCAGGTCTTGAAGTTGAACGTATCATTAACGAACCAACTGCAGCAGCACTTGCTTACGGTTTAGACAAAGATGAAGTTGAAGAGAAAATTTTAGTGTTCGACTTAGGTGGGGGTACATTTGACGTATCTATCCTAGAATTAGGAGACGGCGTATTCGACGTACTTGCTACAAGTGGTGATAACGAACTTGGTGGGGATGATTTCGACAACAAGATCATTGATTACCTAGTAGACCTATTCAAGAAAGATAATGGAATTGACTTATCACAAGATAAAATGGCAATGCAAAGACTTAAAGATGCAGCTGAAAAAGCGAAAAAAGACTTATCAGGTGTTACTTCAGCACAAATTTCATTACCATTCATCTCGGCAGGATCTGCTGGCCCATTACACTTAGAAACAACACTTACACGTGCTAAATTTGATGAGTTAACTCATGATTTAGTAGAAAGAACAATGGTTCCAGTTAGAAATGCAATCAAAGATGCTGGCTTAAACTTCAACGATCTTGATGAAGTAATTTTAGTTGGTGGTTCTACAAGAATTCCAGCTGTACAAGAAGCAATCAAAAAAGAAACAGGTAAAGAAATTAACCGTTCAGTTAACCCTGACGAAGTTGTTGCAATGGGTGCAGCAATCCAAGGTGGAGTATTAGCGGGAGACGTTCAAGACGTAGTATTACTTGACGTAACACCACTATCACTTGGTATCGAAACTATGGGTGGAGTTAACACTGTGTTAATCGAAAGAAACACAACAATTCCAACAAGTAAATCACAAGTATTCTCAACTGCATCAGACAACCAACCAGCAGTAGACATTCATGTTCTACAAGGTGAACGTGAAATGGCAGCGGACAACAAAACACTTGGCCGTTTCCAATTAACAGATATTCCAGCAGCACCACGTGGAGTACCACAAATCGAAGTTACTTTCGATATTGACAAAAACGGTATTGTAAACGTGTCTGCTAAAGACCTAGGTACTGGTAAAGAACAAAGAATTACAATCGAGTCATCATCTAACCTATCTGATGAAGACATCGAAAGAATGGTTAAAGAAGCAGAAGAAAACGCAGAGTCAGACAAAAAACGTCGTGAAGAAGTAGATCTTCGCAACGAAGCTGACCAACTTGTTTTCTCTTCAACTAAAACAATTGAAGACTTCGGTGAAAAGGTTTCAGATGATGAAAAATCACAAATCGAAGATGCAAAATCTAAATTAGAAGAAGCATTAAAAGGTGACGACACAGAAGATATCAAAGCTAAGAAAGAAGCTCTAGAACAAGCACTTCAAGGCGTATCAATGAGAATCTACCAAGAAATGCAACAAGAACAAGGTCAGGCTGGTGCTGAAGAAAGAGCTGCAGATTCAGCAGATGACGAAGTAATCGACGCTGACTTTAAAGAAGTTAAAGATGACGATAATAAGTAATGTCTAGTAATAAAAGTCAAAGCCAAATGGATTGGCTTTGACTTTTTTAAATGATAATATTGGAATGTTGGAGGCGAGAATTTGGCTAAAAAAGATTATTATGACGTCCTAGGCGTCGATAAGAATGCAACAAAAGACGATATTAAGCGTGCGTATCGTAAATTATCCAAAAAATATCACCCGGATATTAACAAAGATGACGGCGCAGATGAAAAATTTAAAGAAGTAACAGAAGCATATGATGTTCTTTATGATGATGAAAAACGTGCACAATATGACCGTTTCGGTCACAGCGCATTTAGTGGAGGCGCTGGAGGCGGAGGCGGCTTCAGTGGATTCGGTGGTGATGGTGGCTTCGGCGGATTCGAGGACATTTTCAGCTCTTTTTTCGGTGGCTCAAGAAGAATGGATCCAAACGCGCCAAGACGCGGAGATGATTTACAATACACTATGACAGTTGATTTTGAAGAAGCAGCATTTGGTACTACTAAAACTGTTTCAATAAAAAAAGAAGTGCTTTGTGACGTCTGTCATGGTGAAGGGGCTAAACCAGGTACATCTAAAAAGACATGTCACACATGTTCAGGTACTGGTCAAGTCACTGTTGAACAAAACACTCCATTCGGAAAAATTCATACTCAACGTACATGTCCTACATGTGGCGGTACTGGTGAAGAAATTGAGCACCCATGTGATAAATGTCATGGTGCAGGTACAATCACTAAAAATGTAGAAATTGAAGTGACTGTTCCTGAAGGTATCGATAACGGGCAACAAATTAGACTACAAGGTCAAGGTGAACCTGGAATCAATGGTGGACCTGCTGGAGACTTATATATTGTATTTAGAGTAAAACCAGATAGTAGGTTTGAACGTGATGGAGATGATGTACATTACGAACTTCCAATTACATTCTCTCAGGCAGCACTTGGTGATGAGATAGAAATTCCAACTCTTCAAGGTAAAGTCTCATTAAAAGTTCCTGGCGGAACACAATCTGGACGTAAGTTTAGACTGAGAGATAAAGGTATTAAGAATGTCAATGGATTTGGATACGGTGACCAGATTGTAACAGTTAAAGTTCAAACGCCTACAAAACTATCTGAAGAAGAAAGAGACCTATTTAGAAAACTCTCACAATTAAATGGACAAACAATCAAAGAATCTAATGAAAGCTTTACTGAAAAGGCTAAAAGATTCTTTAAAGGAGAATAAAATATGAACTGGCACAAAATTTCAATTCATACAAGTGTGGATAATGAAGAAGTGTTTACTGAATTCTTAACAGAAATATCTAATGGTATATCTGTCGACTATTCTATGGATATTATGAAATCTGGTGTTGAAGATTTTGACAATAAATTTAGACTGAATCCAGATGACTATCCAGATTCGGATATCAGATTAACCGTTTACTATGATGAAAGTGTGTCAGTTGATGAAAAAATATCTCAAATAGAGTCGTTTATTAGCGAAACTACAAATTTAAGTGGTAAAGAAGATATTGAAATCATTCAAACAGTCGTACAAGAGACGGATTGGGAAAATGAGTGGAAGAAGTATTTCCATAGCTTCAGAGTCTCTGATACGTTTGTTATTGTTCCTTCTTGGGAACTTGATGATCACGAAATTAAACTAGATGATCGATTAATCAAATTAGATCCAGGAATGGCTTTTGGCACAGGAGATCATCCAACTACTTCAATGTGTTTAAAGTACATTGAAAAAATTGTTAAGCCGGAAGATAAAATCATTGATGTAGGGACAGGTTCTGGAATTCTTACGATTGGTGCTCATTTGATGGGTGCTCGAGATTTAACTGCGACCGATATTGATGAGTTATCGTTAAAAGTTGCAAAAGAGAATCTAGAATTAAATGACATTGATGGCGTAGATGTGCATAGTGCTGACTTACTGAAGAATGAAACAGGTAAATATGACATCGTCATCGCAAATATTCTCGCTCATGTTATTCAGATGATGATTACTGATGCATATGATTGTTTAAATCCTGGCGGTCACTTTATCTCTAGTGGTATTATCGTGGAGAAGAGAGACGATATACTCGCTCAATTAAAAGAAACAGGATTTACTGTACTAGAAATATTAGAAGATAATGGTTGGGTAAGTATACTCGCTAAGAAAGAGGCGTAATTATGCAACAATATTTTTCTTTCGAATCTTTAAATCTAAATGAATATTACACTGATCTAGAAAAAGACGCGCATCACATGTTAAATGTGATGCGTATGTCTTTAGGTGATACATTCCGTGTTGTAGATAAAAGCAAAAATGTCTTTAAAGCAGAACTCACAAATATTTCACCACTTACATACAAGACAATTGAAAAAATTGAAGTAATCGATAATCAGCTACATAAGACAGTAATTTGCCCACTCTTAAAAGGTGAGAAATTCGACTTTATGATTCAAAAAGCAACTGAACTCGGTGCAGATGCATTTTTAATTTATGAAGCGGAGCATGCTGTTGTAAAATTGGATGATAAGAAAAGAAAAAATCGATTAACACGTTTTGAAAAGATTATTCAAGGTGCTAGTGAACAGTCTAAGCGTTTATCGGTACCCACAATTGAATTTGTAGGTAAATTAAACACGATTGACTTAACGAGATTTGATATAAATCTATTTGCATATGAAGACTTAAGCTTTAAAAAATCAGAGTCACTTATCGAAACGCTTAACAAAAATAAGAAAATTGATGCTGTATCTATCATTTTCGGACCTGAAGGCGGATTTTCAGAAAAAGAAACCAAACTTGATGAATTATCTTTTGTGAAACTGGGTGAAAGAATTCTTCGAGCAGAGACTGCACCACTATATATGCTGTCTGTTATAGATGCTTTCTGGACTATACGTACATTGTAAGTATAGTGGTTTTATGCTAGAATGAGTCTAAATTTAAGTAGGAAAGATTTGATTTCATGAATGAAAAAACAATTGCATTTCATACGCTCGGTTGTAAGGTAAACCACTATGAAACTGAAGCAATGTGGCAAATATTTAAAGAAGACGGATATGAGCGTGTCGATTTCGATACAAATGCAGACGTTTTCGTTATCAATACATGTACAGTAACGAATACTGGTGACAAAAAAAGTCGTCAGGTGATTCGTCGTGCAATCCGTAAAAATCCAGAAGCTGTGATTGCAGTAACAGGATGTTATGCACAAACTGCACCTAAAGAAATTATGGCAATCCCTGGTGTTGATATTATTATCGGTACTGAGGATCGTGATAAGTTACTTGGTTATGTTGAACAATATCATAGAGAGCGTGAACCAATCAATGGTGTAAAAAACATCATGAAAAAACGTACGTATGAAGAAATGGATGTACCATACTTCACGGACAGAACACGTGCGACGCTTAAAATTCAAGAAGGATGTAACAACTTCTGTACATTCTGTATCATTCCTTGGGCACGTGGACTTATGCGTTCAAGAGATCCTGAAAAAGTAATCGAACAAGCAACGAAACTCGTGGACGAAGGGTACAAAGAAATCGTGCTTACAGGTATTCACACTGGTGGATATGGTGAAGACTTAAAAGATTATAACTTAGCACAACTTTTACGGGATCTTGAAGAGGTAGAAGGGCTAAACCGTCTACGTATCTCAAGTATCGAAGCGAGCCAATTAACAGATGAAGTTATCGACGTAATCGATAAGTCGAATAAAATTGTAAGACATTTACACATTCCAATTCAATCAGGAAGTAATTCAGTTTTAAAACGCATGAGAAGAAAGTATACGATGGAGTTCTTTGAGTCTCGCATTGAAAAGCTTAAAAGCATCATGCCAGGTGTTGCAATTACTTCTGATGTAATCGTAGGATTCCCGGGTGAAACTGAAGAAGAGTTCATGGAGACGTATGATTTTATCGAGAAACATCATATTTCAGAACTACATGTGTTCCCTTATTCAATTCGTACAGGTACACCAGCTGCACGTATGACAGATCAAGTTGATGAGACAATTAAGCATGAGCGCGTATCTAGACTTATTGACTTATCAGACAGACTTGCAACAAGTTATGCTGAAGGGTTTAGAGATGACGTGTTAGAGATTATTCCTGAAACTTCAAAAGATGGTAAGTTAATTGGACACTCTGATAACTACTTGAAAGTGGAGATTGATGGAGACGAGTCATTAACAGGTGAACTTGTTAAAGTTAAGATTACAGAACCGGGATACCCAGTGTCTAAAGGTGAAGTAGTTAGAGTGTTAGAAAAACCAATGGTTAAAGAATATGCTTATCTTGACCGTAAATTAATCAATAAAATTGAGATTTAATCGGAGGATACAGTCGTGAAATTAGCAAGCTATATAGACCATACTTTATTAAAACCAGAAACAACACAAGATGATATTTTTAAACTATGCGAAGAAGCAAAAGAACATGAGTTTTTCAGTGTTTGTGTAAATCCAACATGGGTAAGTACATGTGCAGATGTACTTAAAGACTCTAGTACAAAAGTTTGTACGGTAATTGGTTTCCCACTCGGAGCAAACACAAGCGAAACTAAAGCTTTTGAAACTGTAAATGCCATAGATAATGGTGCAGATGAAATTGATATGGTTATCAATATCGGAGCATTAAAGTCTGGCAACTACGATCTCGTATACAACGATATTAAAGCTGTGTGTGACGCTGCAGAAAGTGACGCATTAGTAAAAGTAATTATTGAATCATCAATGCTAGATTCAGATGAAATCATCAAAGCATGTGAACTTTCAAAAAAAGCTGGAGCAGATTACGTTAAGACATCAACTGGCTATAATGGTGGCGGTGCAACAGTGGAAGCTATCGCACTCATGAGAATGACAGTTGGAGAAGACTTAGGTGTGAAAGCAAGTGGTGGTATTCGTAGCTATGAAGACGCAATCCAAATGATTGAAAAAGGTGCGACGCGTCTCGGAGCATCAAGTGGTGTAAAAATCGTAAATCACGAGGTTAGTGACTCTAATTATTAAATAAAGAGTTGACCACTATTGTTGATATATAATATAATACTTCTATGGTACTCTTGTACCTTTATTAATGTTCTATGTGTTATTTCGGAGGGAGGGACACACTTATGAGTAAGACAGTAGTCAGAAAAAACGAATCAATTGAAGATGCACTTCGTCGTTTCAAGCGTACAGTTTCTAAAAACGGTACAATTGCAGAGGCTCGTAAAAGAGAATTTTACGAAAAACCTTCTGTAAAACGTAAGAAGAAGTCAGAAGCAGCACGTAAACGTAAATTTAGATAATAAATTTATTTATATAGTATAGTGTAAGCTCCCTCGAGTAACATGACTATATATCTTGAGACGATAATTTTATCGTCTCTTTTTTTATATATCATTGTTTAATTGAATTTGATTCATGTATACTGAAAAGGAGGCTAGCAACATGGAATCTTTAGTATCATTTATTACATATCCTGTGACTTCTGGTATATTACTGTTGATATTCTTTTCGAGTATCGTCTACCAAGTATTTTCTGAACGAATCAATGTTTCTACACTATTGGCTATCATCTCAATTAGTGTCTATTACGTTGGGCATTTCTTTAATGGTGGGTTTACTTTTACGTCATTAGCATTACTATTTTTTGGTGTCATACTACTCACATTAGAGTTTTTTGTTATCGGGTTAATTCTTGGTGCAATTGGGTTAGCGATGATCATATTCAGCATCATAATGGTCACAACTGATCCTACAGTATACGGAATTGTACTTCTGATAGTCCTTATCATCACGTTAATTGAAGTAGGTGTATTTATTAAAATGAAGAAAAAACGAGTTCCACTCTGGAAACGCTTAATTTTGACGGATGCTACAGACACTGAAAGTGGCTATACGTCGTTTGACGATAGAGGATACCTCGTCGGCGAGGTGGGAGTTACAGTGACTCCTTTAAGACCATCTGGAACAGTCTTAATTGATGATAAAAGAATAGACGCAGTTGCAGAAGGTACATTCATCAATGCCAACGTGGATGTCAAAGTAGTATATGTTGAAGGAACTAGGATAGTTGTTAGGCCTGTAAACTAATTAGGAGTGATTTATATGACAGTTGGATTTCTTTCTGGAGGAGCAATCGCATTAGTCTTCTTTCTAATTATTGGACTAATTATTTTATCGATTATTCTTTCATTCGTACCAATCGGTTTATGGATTTCTGCACTCGCTGCAGGTGTTCGTGTAGGTATTTTCTCACTCGTTGGGATGAGATTAAGACGTGTTAGACCAAAACGAGTTATTGAGCCATTAATTAAAGCGAGAAAAGCAGGGATTCAAGTAACAACGAACCAACTTGAGTCACACTACCTTGCTGGTGGTAACGTTGACCGCGTTGTTGACGCATTAATTGCAGCACAACGTGCAGATATCAGTCTTACATTTGAAAGATGTGCGGCGATTGACTTAGCTGGACGTGACGTACTAGAAGCTGTACAAATGTCAGTTAACCCTAAAGTAATTGAAACACCATTTATTGCGGGTGTAGCAATGAACGGTATCGAAGTTAAAGCAAAAGCAAGAATCACAGTTCGTGCAAACATCGAACGACTTGTCGGTGGTGCAGGTGAAGAAACAATCGTTGCACGTGTTGGTGAAGGTATCGTATCTACAATCGGTTCATCACAACACCACACATCAGTTTTAGAAAATCCAGACAGGATCTCTAGAACAGTTTTAGACAAAGGTCTGGATTCAGGAACTGCATTTGAAATTCTATCAATCGATATTGCTGACGTTGACGTTGGTAAAAACATCGGTGCGGATCTTCAGACTGAACAAGCTGTTGCAGATAAAAATATTGCTCAAGCGAAAGCAGAAGAGCGCCGTGCAATGGCAGTAGCACAAGAGCAAGAAATGAAAGCACGTGTTCAAGAAATGAGAGCGAAAGTGGTAGAAGCAGAATCTAAAGTACCACTTGCATTCGCGAAAGCATTAGAAGAAGGTCATATTACAGTATCAGAATACTACGACCTTAAAAATATTGAAGCAGATACAAACATGAGAGACTCAATTAACAAGTTGACGAACCCAACTCAATACAACGATAAAGAGTAGGATGTGATCACATGGAATTTTTAGTTCCACTACTCATTTTTGGTATAGGTATTGCCTTTTCAGCAGTACAATCTGCTCAAGAATCTAAAAAGAAACAAAAAAGAAATATTGATTTAGATAAGCTGGAAAGACCAAAACCTAAGAATACACCATTACCTAAACAAAAGTCTATGAATAACGAGAATCAGGCAGAAAATGGTAAAAGTATTTGGCAAACCCTTGTTGATGACTTTAAAGAAGAGTATCAAAAGCTGGAACAAGAGGAACAGCAAAAACAACGAAAAGAGCAGCCAAGACAAACTACTGATAGACAACCATATTCTCCTAAACAACAGTCTAAGAGATTAGAACAAGACATGAAAAACGCACTGGAACGTTCTAAGACAGCTGCGAGACAGACAGCTAGACGTACAGAAGAAAGAACACGTAAACGTCCTGAAGTCGCTAAGCCAGAAGTTCATGTTGCAGAAGTAGTAGAATCAAATGTCAAAGTTGATAAACCTGTTGTAGGTGTTACAAAAAACTCTAAAAAAACAAACGTACAGCCTACATTTGATGTCGGTAATATCTCTTTTGATGAAAAGGCGTTTGTTAATGGTGTAATCATGAATGAAATTCTAGGACCACCTAAATCAAGACAGAAACGAAGATAATCTCTTCGTTTCTTTTTTAATTCACAGATATGTGAAAAATTGACCATGA
>Ga0079226_10001011_pt1 | contig 21209 bp, 21 predicted proteins | sample Poulit2014_FD_76345 | JGI IMG/M metagenome (GOLD analysis project Ga0079226, IMG submission 76345) | Agricultural soil microbial communities from Georgia to study Nitrogen management - Poultry litter 2014 | ecosystem: Environmental > Terrestrial > Soil > Agricultural land | place: USA: Georgia... | reverse complement strand
TGCCTATTTACGAGGGGAGACGTTTCCAGCCGAGGGGACGAAGGGTTGGTATCTTATTACCGTCGATGGCTATTCCTTAGGTTGGGGAAAGATTGCCAATAATATCATGAAAAACCACTACCCAAAAGGCTTACGTAGGCAGACTTAAGTTAGGACAAAAGGCCCTAATTGTAGTATAATAGAGGTAGAAAATGATAAGGAGTGATATTTATGAATAACAAAAGTGTAAAGAAGGTTCTTTTTAAACATGAGCAAAAAATGCCAAGGGAACAGGCAGCAACTTTGTTAGAAACTATCGCTTCTAAATTAAGAGAAGATGGTTCTTTTACTCTAAATTTAGGTGAGAAATCTCAACATGTTGAACCTGCAGAAGTGGTCGAATTTGAGATTGAGTTAGAAGAACGAAATGGAAAGTATGAACTCGAGTTTGAACTCGAATGGCGTGAAGGAGATAGTAAGACAGGGGAAATTACCGTCGAGTAAATCCGTCAATGAAAAATGTTTGAAGCAAGCCGAAGGAGAAATTTCCTTCGGCCTTTTTAATCGAAATGGGGAATTCCTTTACGAAATAGTTGAATACTATGATAAACTAGTAAAAAAGAGAAAGGTTGATAGGGATGTATGAGATTGTTCAACCGACAGAAAAGCTATCTAAGGACTCCATTCGGGTCTGGCGAATATCAGCTATCATAACTTATATTATTTTAATCGCCATTAGTGGGGCTTTGCTTTTTGCTAGCTATCATTTTGATTGGGTTTCTTGGGTGCAAATCGGTCTATGGGTCATTACAGGTTTATTTGTTTTGCTTTCCCCTTGGTCGATTTTTATTGATCCAGGTTTAAGCTATCGATATTTCCATTATGGAATAGATGAGAATTATGTCAGGATTTATTCAGGGATATTTTTTAAAACAGATCTTGTCGTTCCGATGACGAAAATTCAATATGTTGAGGCGGATCAAGGTCCCTTGTTACGAAAGTATAAATTACAGTCGATTACGATTGGAACCTTAGGGTCCTCCCATGAAATACCAGCCTTGAATGAGGCGGTTGCCTTTGAATTGCGGGATAAAATTTCAACCCTTGCGAAAATTAAAGAGGTGGAGTAATTTATGAAGAAAAAAATGCATCCCCTTCAGATTTTCCATGCCATGGTTGAAATTATTCGCCAAAACATTTTTCTGATTTTTATTTTATTTGTGCTTAACTATAATAGTGACCGCTGGTTAATGGTGTACGGAAAATGGGCTTTTATTATCTTTTTACTTGGAACATTTATCTTTTTAATTATTTCTTGGTTTGTTACGACCTATGAGTTTAAAAATCAGACTGCTCATATGTATCGGGGAGTTTTTAAGAAAAGACATACGAGTGTGCCCCTATATCGGGTACAGAACCTTCAGAGAAAGACTCCTTTTTATTTTAAAATTTTCGGTGTAACAACTTTAACCTTAGAAACGGGAATCCAACAAGACGGGGCAGACCTTAGTTTTGATGCGGTTTCTTTAGAAGAAGCGGGCCGAATCGAGCAATTACTCGATGATTACCGGGCGGAGAAGAGGGCAGAAGAGGCAGAGGATCTAGAAGAGGGTCTAGATCCTGAAGCTGCTAATACCCTCTTGCTTGCAGAGGGTAGTCAAGCAAGTAGAAAGGAACGGAAGGTTCACTTTACACCAACGAAAAAGGAAGTGCTGAAAGCTTCCTTTTTATCCTTTAGTTTCCTGGCCATTATTCCCTTAGCTATAACTGCCTTTATCAAGCTAGAAGACCTGATTGATGTGGAAGAGCAGATGTCTGGGATATTTGCCGTCATTTCTAAGTCCTGGTTATCAATAAGCCTTACAATAATTGCTGTATTGATTGTAGCTATTGTTTTTGGGATTATTTATGCCTATTTACGTTACGGAAAATATGAAGTATCTTCAGATCAAAATCGGATATATATACGAAGCGGTGTTTTAACCGAGAAATCCTTTTCTATTCAAAAGGACAGGATACAGGCCGTTCAAATCAATCAACCCTTCCTGAAGAAATTATTAGGTTTAGCGGAGGTTCGTTTTATTAGCGCAAGTACGGGTTTGGGGGAAGAAAATGATATTAGTTCTTTATATCCTTTTTTACCTGTCAAGAGAGCTTATTCAATTCTAGGAGAGATTTTACCCCAGTTTCATGTTTTAGATCAGTTGGAGCGTCTACCTAGGGAATCTTTAAGGCTAAAGTTCCTACGCATACCCTGGCTTGTGGTCTTTGCCCTTGGTCTTTTGTATTTCATTGGTTGGAAATATTGGTGGATTTTATTAATAATTACTACCTCTGTTTATGTAAGCCGTTATTTTACCTATCGAAATACAAGATACAAGATGGAGGGTCCCTTTATTCAGTTTAGGGTTGGGGGGTTATCCTCTACAAGCTTTATCACGACTCGAAGGCTTGTGACGGAGATTGAGGTTGAACAAGGATTTTTACAAGCTCGGTTCGGTCTCTTAACTATTAAAACTCACAATCGGACAGCCCATAATCATGTAGAGTTGCTGGAGGATGTTCCAGAAGAAATAGGAGAAGTTTTCCGAAATTGGTATGCCACACGTTTAGAAGAAATAGAAATAGATTCAAGGTCATAAAAAAAACAGATCTAGGACGGCCTAGATCTGTTTTTCTCTTATTCCACTTCTGGCATCATGACCCAATGATCCTTTGAAACCTCAACAAAGGAAGAGTTCTCTAAGTTATAAGGGTCTTTTTTGCCTTGATAATCATATACCGCAGGTTTTCGCTTGGATTCAATTTTAGGATCTGGAACGGGAATCGCTTCAAGCAGCCTCTTCGTATAGGGGTGAATAGGATTTGAATATAGCTCTTCACTTTCAGCTAACTCTACAATCGTCCCCATATACATGACGGCGACACGGTCACAAAAGTGCTTGATCATGGACAGGTCATGGGCAATAAATAAGTAGGTTAAGCCAAGCTTTTTTTGTAGATCCTCAAGCAAGCCAACCACTTGATCTTGAATAGATACATCCAAGGCTGATAGTGGTTCGTCACAAACAATAAAGTCTGGCTCTACAGCTAGGGCCCTGGCTATCCCAATTCTTTGCCTTTGTCCACCCGAGAACTCATGTGGGTAGCGATAAGCGTGTTCCTTTTCTAGTCCAACAATCTCAAGTAATTCTTCGACACGTTCAATTCTTTCCTTTTTTGTTTTACACAATTTATGTAAATCAAGGGCTGCACCGATAATATCCATGACTTTAAAGCGCGGATTTAAAGAAGAATAGGGATCCTGGAAAATCATTTGCATATGACGTCGTAATTGTTTGAGTTCTTTCTTGTCTAACCTTTGCACGGGAACTCCCTTATAGGAGATTGCACCGCTTGTTGGTTCATGAAGACGTAAAATAGACCGTCCTGTAGTTGATTTTCCCGAACCGGATTCTCCAACTAATCCAAGAGTCTCCCCACGGAAGATGTCAAAGTTAATATTATTGACTGCTTTTAGAATATTACCTTGACCAAGGTCAAAATGCTTGGCTAGGTTCTGTACAGATAGTAGGGGTTTAGAATCATCCCAGTCCGGATCTGCTAAGATGGCTTCCTTTTTCTTCTTTGGTTCATGTAATTTGGGTAGAGCATGGAGAAGCTTTTTCGTATATGGATGGGAGGGATGATCAAAAATTTCAATGGAAGTTCCAGATTCAACGATTTCCCCATCCTTCATAACAATTACCCGGTCACACATTCTAGCCACGACACCAAAGTCATGGGTAATAATAATAATAGAAGTGCCTAACTTTTCCTGAATATCCTTCATCAATTGAAGGATCTGGGATTGAATGGTTACGTCTAAAGCCGTCGTTGGCTCATCAGCAATGAGTAAGGCGGGCTTACAGGCTAAGGCAATGGCAATCATTACCCGCTGGCGCATCCCACCGGAGAATTCATGGGGGTACTGTTCAAATCGTTTGGCACCGTTTGGAATCCCGACTAAATGAAGTAATTCAATGGCTTCCTTTTTTGCCTGGTCCTTGGAAAGTTTTTGGTGGTTAATAATATTTTCGACGATTTGTTCCCCAATTCGCATGGTAGGGTTTAAGGAACTCATTGGTTCTTGGAAAATCATTCCGATATCTCGACCGCGAATGGAGCCCATTTCCTTTTCGGTTTTACTTAAGATGTCTTGGCCTAATAAGACAATATTACCGCTTTTCACAATGGCTGGAGGGGAGGCCAGTAAACGCATAATCGTTTTTGCGGTTACACTTTTTCCACTTCCAGATTCACCAACAATTCCTAGAGTTTCTCCCTGATTAACGGAAAAAGAAACGTTTTTAACGGCATCAAAAACACCATTACTCGTAAGGAAAGAAATGCTCAAATTATCTACAGTTAATATTTTTTCCAAGAGCTACACCACCGATCTATAATACTTTGATTTGAGTGTCAATTTATTGACTTTTACGGTTTACTTTATTAAAGTAAACGAATATTAAGGAGTTTGTAATAGTAGTGTTATCTTATAAGATTTAATTTTTAAAAGCAAGATAGAAACTTTAAAACTTTAGGTTAGGAGGGAATTTAGAATATGGCGAAGGAGAAAAACATATTACAATATACCTATGCAAAAGCATTGAATCATTCCTTTTATAAATATGTCATGATGCTCACAGGTATTCCTGTGTATATTGTAGCTTTTCTACTGTTTTTGTTTCAGAAAAAAGACTCAAAATATAAAGACTTGTATTCGAAGATTTATAAAGAAACAAAAGCCAATCAATACGACAGAATCCTTACTAGTCATAAAGAACAGCTAGAGAGCAAGGCAAAGTTCTTTAATGAAAAAGTTAGTAAGCAGAAGATAGACAGTGAAGCTGAAAAATGGGCTGAGGAAACAATGGCTGAGCTCGTTGAAGAAAAGCTATCACAAGAAATGAGTCAACTAGGAATTGAGAGAAATAGTTTTACAAACTATTTAACCGACTTATTAGGAAATCCATTATTCGTCACCCTTACATTCCTTCCAGGTATATTCATGTACTTACTTATCTTTATTTTTATGAACCCATATGTGAAGTATATATTTGATCGTCTGATAATGACTTTCTTCGTAATTGTCGGAGTAATCTTCTTTGTCTTCACTTTACTCTATATTTCTCCTTTAGACCCTGCTGCTAACATATTAGGGGTAACGGCAACGAAGGATCAAATAGCGAACTTTAATTCCTTGTATGGTTTAGATCGTTCGTATTTTGTGCAATTGTGGGATGCAATTCGAGGAATCTTCACCTTCGATTTAGGCCTATCCTACGAAGGAAATCAAGATGTTGCAGAAAGTATTATGCGACGATTCCCAATTACAGCCCAATTAGCTTTTATTTCCTTAATTGTTTCGGTCATCGTAGCGATACCTATTGGAATTATTTCAGCAACAAGGCAGAATACCTTCGCAGATTATACATTTATGTTTTTTGCTCTATTAGGTTTATCCATACCTAATTTTTGGTTAGGGCTCATGTTTATATTATCCTTTTCCATTAAATTAGAGCTCTTACCTGCGACCTTTTATCCAGGAAACTACCTGTCGATGATCATGCCAGTGATTGCGCTTGGTACAGCTTTAGCAGCGTCGATTGCTCGTATGACTCGGGCCAGTGTTCTTGAGGTCATCCAGGAAGATTATATTTTAACTGCCCAATCGAAAGGATTATCTAAATCAAAGGTTTTATGGCGTCATGTCATTCCTAACGCCATGATTCCAATTATTACCCTAATTGGATTACAATTTGGTGGAATGCTTGGTGGAGCAGCCATTACGGAGAAGGTATTCAACGTTAGTGGTATTGGAAGCTTTATTGTTGATAAGCAGTTCATTCCAGACATACCCAGTGTTATGGCTGGGGTAGTTTATGTCGCCATTACAATATCGCTTGTTAACGTATTGATCGATATTATGTATGCCTTTTTTGATCCTAGAATACGTTCGAAAATGAAAGAATATTAAGGAGGAGCCCGATGCAGAATAAAGACACTACAGAAAAAGTAAAAGACAAATCCTATTTGTTAAAGGCAACTCCTCTTTATAGTCAGGGGAATTTTACCTTTGTTTTATCGATTGTCTATACAATCATTATGTTTCTTTTTTACCTTTCCGTAAGCCATTAAACATTAAAAAGTATTCTCTTGATTTTGGTTGGTGTAAATATCTTTTTTACACTCTTCCAACTTTGGATCGTTTCAACCATGAAGAAATCCTTATTAAAACAAGGTGAAATCACAAATAAAGTTAGAAGAAAAGGTTATCTTTTACTTTTAAGTATTTAGTAGGAAATTTGTTTACAGTCATTTACGGCTTTACCCTCATTAAGAAAGAATTGTCGGTAGAGTATGTGTTTTCCTTTTATATGGTTTTAACACAAGTGATTGTCATTTCCTTATCAGCTTTAAATATATTTAAAGAATTTGTGGTTGATAGCTTTCCCTTAGCCATGCTCTTTCTTCTTATTTTAACTCTTGTACAGCTAGGCTTAATATTCATTATTGGAAAGTATGTATCAAGAGATGTTTTATCAAAGAAAATTTTATATATTCTTATTCCTTTAGGACTTACTGTATTAACTGGTAATTTATTTGCCTTACTTATCATCATCGGTTTGTTTATTAAGGTCCAACCCAATTACAATTACAGGACATCCAGATGGGATGAGATGTGGCGAATTATTACAAACAGTTCAGCAGCCATGCTTGGTTTATTTTTCATTGTTTTAATGTTTACCATCTCGATTGTTAGCTTGTTTACCTTTGACTACGCCCTTGCCATTGAAAATAACTATGGTGCTCTTTTACAAAAACCTAGTTTTGATTTCCCACTTGGGACGGATAACTTTAGAAGAGATGTCTTTTCTCGGATTATCTTTGGAGCACAAATTTCATTAATCGTTGGTTTTATGTCGACGATTATTCCAGGCATTATCGGTGGTGTCTTAGGAGCTTTTGCAGGCTACTTTAGTGAAAGAACCGACAATATTATTATGAGATTACTTGATGTCTTATACTCCATTCCAGGATTTTTATTAGCGATTGCAATTATAGCAGCCTTTGGAGCAAATACAGTCAATTTAATTATCGCCCTAAGTGTTGGATCGATACCGACCTACGCCAGGACGATGCGGGCCAACGTTCTCATGGTATCTAACTATGAATTCGTTGACGCAGCAAGAAGTTTAGGATCTAGTGATATGGAAATCATATTTAGATATATTGTTCCTAATTCATTATCACCAATGATTGTTAAAGCAACATTAACAATCGGAACAGCAGTGATTGCTACAAGTAGTTTAAGTTTCTTAGGACTTGGAGTAGAGCCGCACATTCCAGAGTGGGGGAACATATTAAAAGTAGGAAGTACCTATTTAGAAACCCATTCTTATTTAGCGTTTTTCCCAGGGGCAGCTATTGTATTACTTGTACTTTCATTCAACTTTTTTGGAGATGCTTTACGAGATGCATTAGATCCAAAGACAGCAGATTAAAAGGGAGGCATAATTATGTTAAAGAAAAGAAGTATTATCGTACTACTAAGTATTATGGTGTTAGTTTTCACAGGATGTGTACAAACGAAGTCTGATGTGAAATCAGAGGATAAAATTGAAATAGAAATTCTAGCCATGAGTTCACAAGAAGATGATTTAAATATCGTTCGAGACCAATTGTCCAAGAATGGTTTCGATGTAAAGTTAAACTTACAGCCGGATTACGGTAGTTTCACAGCCCAAGAAGATGCAGGTAACTTTGACTTATCCATGTCGGGATGGACAACAGTTACAGGAAATCCTGACTACGCTGTACGATCCCTATTTACAACAGGTGGGGATTATAGTATTTTAGCCGATGAAGAAATCGATGCTTTAATTAATAAGGCCGGAGAGGAAACTCCAGAAGAATACCAGGAAACCTATAAAGAGTTTGAAGAGATGCTAGTCTTTGAGAAGGGGTATATTGTTCCTTTATATACAAACTATAAAACTCAAGCCTTTAACAGTGATTTATTAAATGAAAATTCCGTTCGATTATCAACATCGAGGTCTTTAGTATGGGAGGATATTGAATTTAATGATTCAAGCAAGAACGAAGCAGATCCATTCATACTATCCCAGGGTGAATCATCCTTAACATCCCTTGATCCTATTAAGGGAAATGATGGATCCATTAACATGATTAATACGAATATGTATGTTCGGTTAGTTAACTTAACAGACGATGATGAAGTGACCTCAGAGGCTTCCTTAAGTTATAACCATGCCATTGCTGAAGGAAATGAAACTTACTACTTCCTCTTACGTGATGATATTAATTTTGCCAAAGTAGATGGTGAAGATGCCGTAGATACGGGGGAATTAGTAAGTGGTCAAGACGTTATCTATTCATTAAACAGAGCCAAGGATAAGGATTCTGTACCTGATCACCGAACATACACCTTACACGAACATATTGATACAGTAGAATTAGTAACTGATGTATCCGAATTAGAAAGTACAAATACATCCGATGAAGGGATTCCATTAAAAGAAGCCCTTGAACAAGGTGTAGACAGTGAAATTTCTAATCTAGTAGTGGATGCTTCAGATGTAGATAACGAAGCTGGATCCTATCAAGTAGTTAAGGTAACAACAACAGAACCTTTCCCACAGGTCTTAAACTACCTAGCTCATCAGTCAGCGGGAATTGTATCTGAAAAGCAAGTGTCATCCATTAACACCTTTGACGTAGAAGATTATGATGTAAACACAGATACAGCATACGGAGATCAGTCTGCTATTACAGAAGGTAGTAGTTATGATAACCACTTATACGCAAGTGGACCTTATATCTTAATTCAAAAAGATGATTATGAAGCAAGCTTTAAGAAAAACCCAGCCTATATGACAAAGGGTGAACACGCAGCTAAGATTGATAATGTCACTATTAGATTTATCCAAGATCAAGATAGTATGTTATCCGCCTTAAGAAATACTGAAACTCATTTATACTATGGATTACCACAAACGAAATTTGATATCGTCGATGGCGATGATAAGTTGACTCGTCAAAGTATTCCAAGTACAGCCGTTTCTTACATGAATTTCAATACAGATGAAAGTCGTGAAGTAGCGAAAAGTGCTGACCTACGAAAGGCGATTCTATATTCAATAAATCAGGATGAATTCTTAGATTATTACGGTGGAAATGCAGTGAAAGCAACTTCTACAGTATCTCCATTAGTAGATACAGGTTTAGAATTAAATGCTGACCCAGAAAAGGTCGAAGAATTTTACAAAGAATATCTTGATAGCAAAGAATAAGTCATAAAGAAGAGGTTGGGACAAAACCCTTATGTTTTAAAAATATTGAACACTAAATGCGAAAGAAATAACAATTACTCCTAGGGGAACGGTGCGATGTATCTCACCGCACGGGTCCGAAAATCCCTGAAGAATCGCTTTTAGCGAGACTTCAGAAGTTGAGGGCCTGTCCAGGCAAAGAAAACACTAAAACGGGCAATCGGTTTTGATTGCCCGTTTTAGATGTTGTCCTTGTACCCAGAGGGTGAAAGGACAGGATATTTCTATAGCGTTTTTATCGCTCTATTCATTTTTATTAAAAAAATTAAAGTTTTGTCCCAACCTCTGTTTTCTGCTTACTATTAAATTCCATTATGTGGGCCTGTTCCGCCTTTTCCACCTATTTTAAGTAATTCAGAAACGCTCACAAATTTATATCCTTCTGCTGATAAGCTACTTAGAATTCTTTCTAGGGCATCTGCTGTTGTTGGGTATAAATCATGCATTAAAACGATAGAACCGGCACGGACATCATTCATGACCCTATTGTAGATGGCATCTGCATTTCGACTCTGCCAATCTAAGGAATCGACAGACCATAATATAATTGAATTTCCCGCATTCCCCGCAACGGAAATCACATTGTCATTAACAGCACCGTAGGGTGGACGGAATAAGGTCGTATCTACTCCTGTAACTTCCCGAATCGCATTTCTTGGACTGACTAATTGTTCTTCCACTGTTCCGTAATTTTGCTTAGTCAAATCCAGATGATTATGTGTATGGTTAGCGAGCTCATGGCCTTCATTTACCATCCTTTGCACAATGTTTGGATACTTCCTAACCTCTGTACCGAGCATAAAAAATGTAGCCTTAGCACCATACTCACTTAATATATTTAAGACACGCGGTGTCACTTCAGGATGAGGACCATCATCAAAGGTAAGGGCAATATACTTTCCAACATTGCTATTACCATTCGCCTTTTGACTTTCTTCCTCTTGTCGTTTACGCTCTTCTTCCTCACGTTTCTTTCTCTCTTCTTCTTCCTTTCGAGCCTTTTCTTCCGCTACAATGCCAGCCAGCAATTCATTCTTATTGATGAAATCGTCCTTAGCAAAGGCTAAAAAGCTGGCTAAGGGTAGTTCTATCTCTAAATCTGCTAGATTACTAGATTGAAGTTGATCTTCAATGTAGAAAGTTAAAGACTCTTTATCCACGAGCCAGGATAAACTTTTAATTTCATCAATATTTGAGAATGCCTCCTGGATGTCCGAATCGTGCTTACCTTCTTTTTCAAGGATGCTTTCGACTTGGTCGATAAACTTTTCATCTAAGGTGAAGAGATCATCTAAGGAGAGGAGCTGAGTATTCTCTCTATCAACGACGAAGGGGAGAATTTCCTTGCCTTCATCGACTTCTGCTTCTAGCATAAATTGATAATAATGCTCACCCGCATTTTCTCCTTTTGTAAGCTTAATGGCTTTTGAGCCAACACTTTTTTGTTCATTGATCCAATTTGAAATTTTATCATTCGTATCTTCACTGGGGAAGGTGGGCCATTCATAACTTTCTTCTTCATCTTCTGATTTTCGATTCTCATAATGAGTCGTTACTTCAGGGAAATTTTCTAAAATCTCCTGCTTAATGGTTAGGGATGAATTCAAGCTAGGACTCTTTGATTCTATGTTTCCTGTTTCTAATGTTTGGTCATAGATATATAAACCGATTAGAAAGCAAGTGAATACAATAAAAATAGGCCAACCAATCCACTTCATATAAGGCATAATCCCACCCCCCTATCTATCTTGTAGGATATTATTATTATTATTAACTAGGATATTATATTAATTATAACAAGCTATTCCAAACTTATATACTATTAAAGCCTTTTTTACATTGTTTGGCAATTATTCACCAGCCTAATCTCTTAGCATATAGTATGATGAGGAATTTATAAAGGAGGATTATATTGTATTATCATGAAAATCGACAAAATCAGAGAGATCCAAGATTTATGGATTCGCAGTTCTATCCGGGAAGATATCCTGAACCTGGAAGTCAGGGATACCCTAATCAAGGAAATTATCCTAGTTATCAAGGCCTAGGAGCACCCTACGGGATGAATCAGCGTCAAATACTCATTGAGGATGCCATTCAAATTGCTAGGGCTCAGGTCCCAGGGGAAGTTGTTAGTGCAGAGCTAGAGAGAAGGCAAGGTCGACTTATTTATGAAATTGATATCGTATCGACAGAAGGACCCGTTTATGAAGTAAAGGCTGATCAAATGACAGGAGAAATTTTAGAAATTGAGCTCGATTAAAGCTAGGAGCATGAACAATTAGTTCGTGCTCTTTTACTTTAGAAGGTGAAAGACATAATATTGTTGCAATTAAATAAGCGAAATAAATAGACAAACATTTTAAAAAAACATAAACTTATAAGAGAATTTTTAAGAGCTAAAGGAGTCATGAAAATGGGAACATTAAATGAACGATTAGGAACTCAAACGGTTAGAAGGAGTTTCTTCCAATATTTTTTACCGACCTTGTTCGGTATGATGCTTATGTCTATCAATATTGTGATTGATGGAATTTTTGTCGGTAATGGTGTAGGTTCTGTTGCGTTAGCAAGTGTGAACATCGCTGTTCCCGTTTTCTCCATTATTATTTCAATTGCTCTCTTAATTGGAATTGGTGGAGCGACCCTTTATTCGATGCGAATGGGAGAAGGTCAAGCTAAGAGAGCACAGGAGATTTTTACCTCTTCTATAGTCTTAACTATTGTTGTGACAACAGTTATTAGCCTTGTTAGTTATTTAAATGTAGAAAGTTTAGCCAGACTTTTTGGAGCAAATGATGAGACCTTAGCTTATGTAACAGATTATATGTCGGTCTTATTAATTTGTTCCCTTGCCTTCGCCTTTGAGGTTGTTTTAAGTATCTTCGTAAGAAATGATGGGGCACCCAATTTGGCAATGGCTGGTTTAATTGTTGCGGCCGTTTTAAATATTATTTTGAATTACTGGATGATTTTCATTTTACAATGGGAGGTAAAAGGTGCAGCTATAGCGACAACCATAGCAACTGGTGTAGGTGCCTTGGTATATGCTCTCCATTTCTTTAAAAAAGGATCTGGCCTCAAGTTCGTTAAAATATCCTTGGATGCAAAAAGGATAAAGATGATCGGCTCTATTGGATTTCCGAGCTTTTTATCGGAGATAGGCATGGGCGTTTTCGTTATGGGCTATAATGTGGTTATGGCTTTTTACATTGGAACGAGTGGTTTAGCTGCCTTTTCTGTCATTAATTATTTGCATACCTTTATGTTCTTTGCCTTTATTGGGATTGGTTCAACTATTCAACCGATGATTAGTTATTTTTATGGAGCTCGTAAATATGACCGAATAAGTGATACGGTAAAGATTGCCGAACGTACGGGATTCATACTTGGATTGGTCTTTATTGGAATTGGCTTTTTAGCTTCCGATTATTTAGTGGCCATCTTCGGTGTAGAAACTGAGGAAATATTCAAGATGTCTAAGGTCGGCTTAAAGTTATTTTTCCTTGGCTACTTATTTATGGGGGTTAACTTTGTTTATATGACCTATTACCAATCCATAGGACGAATAAAGCCATCAATTGTCATTACCTTTGCTAGGGGTTTTATTATTTTAATTCTGATGTTAGCTGTCTTGCCTTACTTCTTCGGCATATATGGAATCTGGCTATCTTTACCTGTAACGGAAGCTATCGTAGCGATTTTCCTTCTCATCTATGTTCGAAAAGGAGTTATAGAGCAAAAGGCCATGGTATATGAATTATAAGATTTTAATAAATATATCGAAAAATGTCTTTATAGCTGATCCGCTCTTTGTTATACTAAGTAAATAAAGAAGGATTGGTCGATTGTTTGTAGCGTGTGTCTTAAAATATTGTCATATTTCGTCAAGAGTAAATTGTTTATTTCTAGGTAAAATGGAAATTATCGCAAAGTTGTAACATGTTTTTGACGAAGTTGTGAAGTGTTTCACAAACTACTTCTCAGCAGGAACAATTCGTGATATTGTATAAGTGTAATCATAAATAATTTAAAAAACGGGTGATAATTATGGTAAAAATGAACAAAGCGAAAGTTGGACAAGAAGTAGTGATTGATGAAAATCCTGTATCGAGATGGCTGTTTACTAATACGTCATCGGCCTGGCTGTGGTTGATCCTTCGAGTGTATCTTGGATACTCATGGATAACCGCAGGATGGGGGAAAGTAACAGGTGATGCTTGGACAGGTGAGAACGCGGGTGCAGCTGTTAAAGGATTTATGCAAGGTGCTTTAGATCTTGTAGAGGAAGGACACGTTCCGACCTGGTATGCATCCTTTTTAGAGACAGTTGTTATTCCTAACGCAGTACCATTTTCATACATGGTTGCTTGGGGAGAAGTATTAGTAGGACTTGGACTTATCGTAGGTTTATTAACGGGTATCGCAGCTTTCTTCGGAGCTTTAATGAACATGTCATTCTTGCTCGCTGGAACTGTAAGTACAAACCCAATCATGTTTTTAATTGCAATGTTTTTAGTAATGGCTTGGAAAGTAGCTGGCTGGTACGGTCTTGACCGCTGGGCACTTCCATTCTTAGGAACTCCATGGTCTGTGAGAGATAAACGGGGCACCTAATTTAGATAAAGCCATCATTTGACTGGTTCTATAGCTAGTGAGATTCTAGTCGTGCTAGATGAGGAACACGACTAGATTCCCACCCTATAGCACCAGTCTTTTTTTATTTGAGTACTCTTCGAAGGAAAGCTTTGATATTCTAGATTAACTTGAAGTGACTCTATGAATCGGTATAATTAATGTAAGCGTATACAATTAACTTGATATAGATATTTTAGGAGGTTTTTTATATGAAGGGAAAGGCGATTATCGTTACAGGTGGATCAAGTGGGATGGGCCTTCATATGGCCAAGCGTTTTGCCAAGGAGGGTGCAAATGTTCTTATTACAGGCAGAGATGAGGAAAGGCTGGCAAAGGCCAAGGACTTTATTGAAGAGACTTCGACAGGAAGGTTACATACTTTTTCAATGGATGTACGAAATGTAGAAGAGGTCGATGAAATGGTTGAGGAAACAATCAAAACCTTTGAGGGAATTGACCACCTCATAAACAATGCGGCCGGTAACTTTCTTGTGCAGGCAGAGGACCTATCCGTCAACGGCTGGAATGCAGTTATTGATATCGTTTTAAATGGTACTTTTTATTGCAGTCAAGCTGTAGGCAAGCATTGGATTGAGCATAAAAAGCAAGGAAGTATTTTGAATATGGTTGCAACCTATGCTTGGGATGCTGGTGCGGGGGTAATTCATAGTGCAGCAGCTAAGGCGGGCGTTTTAAGTATGACCAGGACTCTAGCAGTAGAGTGGGGGACCAAATATGGTATTAGGGTTAATGCTATTGCACCAGGTCCGATTGAGAGAACAGGAGGATCAGAAAAGTTAATGTTATCGGAAGAGGTGGCGGAACGTACAAGGCAATCCATTCCCTTAAAACGATTTGGAAGGCCTGAAGAAATTGCGGGTCTTGCCAATTTCCTACTTTCAGAAGAAGCGGCTTATATCAATGGAGAAGTCGTAACCATGGACGGTGGACAGTGGTTAAATCCCTTTCCCTTTTAAGATTAGTAGCATTCCCTAATTCGAATCATGTATAATATAAGAAATATAACAATAGCAGATGAACATTTTGTTGTTGTTTCACATTGGAGTGACGAATTTATGGGCATATCTTTATCATCCTTAATTATTGCTATAAGTCTTGTGGTTGTTTTACCAGTCGTAATCGCACTGGGGAAAATGTTTAAAAATTAAAAACCATCAATAGAGTTTTGGATAGACGACTCAGCTTATTTTGAAAAGCTTAGGAAAGGGGTATATTTTTGAAAGGGAAATTTAAAGGGAAAATCTCTGTCCTTATTATTTTACTAGTTAGTATTGGACTTGGTTTTTTCACTTATGTAATTATTAAAGACCAACAATCGATTAACGAAGATGTTCTTAAGTATTTAGAACAGGAAGGTGTCGATATAGAAGAGGATATAGAGGACTTAGAAATCTTAAATATCGGGGAAGACGATCGAAAACTCGCGGTTGTCGTTATTTATAAAGAGGAGCCAGAAACGGCTTATGTTTATACACATGATGATCATGGCGATATTTATGAGTATGATCAAATGCCTAATACGGGGGAGTAGAAGCGGAGGAATTTTTCCCTCCGTTTTTCCTTTGCTTAGTTAAGGGTTGACAAGCTAAATAAAGCGTGTATAATTCTCTTTTAATATACAAAAATATACAGTCAGAAAGAAGGATTATACCATGAGTAAAAAAGTCGTAACAGAGCACGTTTATAACTTTTCAAAGGACAATGAGCCCTCCGTAAAGGTTGAACAGGGAGAAAAGGTCAGGTTAGAGACCCTGGATTGTTTTTCCAACCAAATTCAGTCGCCTGAAGATGAACTTTCAAGTATTGACTTTAGTAAAGTGAATCCAGCGACAGGTCCTGTCTATGTGGAAGGTGCGGAGCCTGGAGATTTACTCGTAGTTGATATTCTTGATGTTCAAGTGAAGGATCAAGGTGTTGGAGTTAATGGACCCGGCATGGGACCTCTTCAAGACATCGTTACGAATGAAGTAAAGCTTCTCGATGTTAAGGACGGTAAGGTTACATTTAATGATATCGAATTTCCAATGAATGTAATGATTGGAGTTATCGGTGTTGCGCCTAAGGAAGGTTCAGTTGCTTGTGGTCAACCAGGAGATCATGGGGGAAATCTGGATAATAAGTTAATTACAACAGGTGCTAGACTCTATTTCCCAGTAAATGTGGAGGGTGCCTTGTTCCAGTGTGGTGACCTTCATGCAGCCATGGGAGACGGTGAGATTAGTGGTGCCGGTTTGGAAATACCGGGAACAGTTGATGTAAAGTTAGACGTCATCAAGGGAGTAGCCTTAGATCGTCCGGTCTTAGAAACGGAGGATAAGTGGTATACGATCGCAGCTTCAGATGATTTTACCCAGGCCATGAAGCTTGTGACATCTGACATGCAAAAACTTCTCGTAGAATCCTATGGCTGGAGTGAGACGGAAGCAGCAATCTACATGTCTCTTCAAGGGGATGCGGAAATTTGTCAGGCCTGTGTTCCTTCAGAACTTGATTTAGTCCTGCGTTTTGGGGTTCCTAAGCAGGCGGATAAGCCTTTAATTAAATAAGAGTAGTCTAGGATCGAATGGCGATTAGTCGCCTGCCGCTCCTTTTCATTCTAATATATATGAAGGATACCTGATCAGGGTGTCCTTCTTTTTATTGGATAAAATACTTCTTGTTTTCATTGCTTCCTTTGTTGTAGAATGAGGCTAGAAAAGGGGAGGGTGTGATTCGGATTTTACGATTGAGGTGGTTGTGGATTTTGCCCTTCATTCTAGGACTAGTCTCATTAGGCTATGGGTGGACACAGACCTGGGATGTCTCGGTGGAGAGTGCAGATCTTGATCTTTATACAGGGCGACTTATTCGGTCCTATGTCTTTATAATTGGTGGTTTGATTTTACTTGTATTTAGTTTTATCGTGAATGGGATAAGTAGGTATTTGGATAATTTAGAGCTGATGATTTATGAGCGGACGATAGAAAGGAAAGACAGTGGAAATGAATAAAAATGTTTTTCCTAAAACTTGATGTAGGTCAATTATTTCCTCTGAAGTTTAGCTTATAATGAAAGTAAGATAAAAGGAGGAGATGTGAATGATGAAAGCAATATATGAACTTGAACCTTTAACCTGTCCATCCTGCGTGAAGAAAATAGAAACAGCCCTCGATCGAACTGACGGTGTAGAAACAACCAAGGTCTTATTCAACTCTGGTAAGGTCCGGGTCGAGTTTGATCAGGAAAAAACAAATGCGGATACCGTTGGTGAAGTTATCGAAGGTTTAGGCTATCCCGTCTTAAAGACGAAAGTTTCTTAGGAAAGGATCCCGTCTTTAACTGGGATAGGCTCTGGGAAAGCGATCGATTGATCGCTTTCTTTTTATTTTCAAGCGAACAGGAAGGTTATCTTATTCTTTTAAGAGACCGAAAGCCAATTATAAAAATGAGGGCAAGAGCAAGCATAAGTAAAGGAAAATCCCAGGCTCCTAAACGAAAGCCCCAATCTAAACTAAGGGACAGGTCTTGAAAAATAGAAAGTCCAAAGAAGACCAGTAAAATATTTTTAACCCGATTCATCATTTGCCGGGTCGTAAGCACAAACTGCGGAGCATTCTCTTCATTATAACGTTCAGGATAGCGGTAAATTTCTGGAAAACGCTCAAGCCCCTGCATGACTAAACCGTTTAATAGACCTAGAAAGGGAATAATTAAAAGGGCTCCCTTGGAATCCCAACGAGTGACTTGGCCAGCAAAATTATAATGGCCAGGAACTTGATCAGGTAGGGAAGTCCAGAGAAAGACTAAAGTAAGAATGGAGCCAAGAAAAATAGAATAACCAATCCCGTCCAAGAGCTTCTCACTTCTACTTTGCGGTACGTCGACCTTTTTCTTTTCAAAATATTTCACCTAAAATCCACCCCCTCTAAAGTTCATTCTATCATAATCTCCAAAAATTGACCTAGGTCAATTACAAATCTCCATATAAGTCATACACTTGATTTAACAACAACTACAAAGGAAGTGATCCCATGATGCGTATTATTCATAAGTATACAAATCATATAACATTTATATCCTTAGCACTTATTCTTTCAGCTTTTATCCTAGCTGGCACGGCTAAAGGTGCTTTGCTTATAATAGCCACACTAATCGCAGGATTTCCTATTAGCTATAAGGCGATTCAGGCACTTAAGTATAAAAGCTTTAGTATTGAACTTCTTGTAACCATTGCGGTTATCGGAGCCCTATTTATTGGAGAGTATGTAGAATCTGCAGTTGTGACCTTCTTATTTTTATTTGGTACTTTTTTAGAGAAGCGTACCTTAGAAAAAACAAGGTCCTCCTTAAGGGAACTATCTGACATGGCACCAGAGGAAGCGGTCGTTCTTCGTGAAGGAATAGAAGAAACAATATCTATTGATGACGTCATTAAAGGCGACCGGATTATTATTCGTCCGGGGGGCAAGATTCCTGTTGACGGGAAAGTCATCCAGGGGCAAGCCTCTATTAATGAGGCGACAGTTACAGGAGAAGCAATACCTGTAGAAAAGTCTATGGATGATGAAGTATTTAGTGGTACAATTATAGATAATGGTTATATTGAAATGATTGCGGAAAGGGTAGGCGACGATACGACCTTTGCTAAGATCATTGAATTGGTCGAAGAGGCCCAGGAAACCCAGTCAAAAAGGGAAAAGTTTTTAAATAAATTTGCGAACATTTATACACCGGCCATTGTCGTCTTATCTGTTCTGGTCTACCTTCTCATGAAGGATCTCCACATTGCCATTACCTTTTTAGTGATCGCATGTCCGGGTGCCCTAGTTATTGGAGTACCGGTATCTAATGTGGCTGGTATTGGTAACGGAGCGAAAAATGGGGTCCTGATTAAGGGTGGCGAAATCATGGATGATCTGGCTAAGGTAGACGCCGTTGTCTTCGATAAGACAGGAACCCTTACAAAGGGCGCCCCTGAGGTTACTGATGTGCAGCTTTTCACTGAAATGAATGAAGAGGAGCTCCTTCGACAAGTGGCTACGGCGGAGCTGCTGTCAGAGCATCATCTAGGCCGGACCATTGTGCAGTATGCAGAGAAACGTGGTTTAAGCCTTGGTGAGGTTGAGCATGGTGAAGTAATCAAGGGTAGCGGTTTAAGAGCGATTGTGGAGGGTTGGGATTATGTCATAGGTAATCGAAAGTTGATGGCTATTCATGATCTTGATTTATCTCCTGAGGTAGAGGAGTATGCCGTCCAGCGGGAGAAGGAAGGGAATACGGCTATTTTCGTTGGTCGTGATGGTGAAGTGGTTGGATTAATTTCTATTAAGGATGAGATTCGTGAGGATGCTCGTCATGCGATTGAGCGATTACGGGAAAATGGTGTCCGTCATATGATTATGTTGACGGGGGATAATCCTCATGCGGCGGAGTTGGTGTCTAAGGAGCTTGGTCTTGATGATTTCCGGGCGGAACTTCTTCCTGAGGATAAGGTGAAGTATGTGAAGGAATTACAGGCGGAGGGTTATGTAGTTGCCATGGCGGGGGATGGAATTAATGATGCTCCGGCTATTGCTACAGCGGATATCGGTCTTGCCATGGGTGAGGGCGGTACGGATGTTTCCATGGAGACTGCGGACGTCGTACTGATGGCGGATAAACTTCTTCAGTTTGCCCATGCCCACGCCTTAGCTAAGGCAACGGTGAATAATATGAAGCAAAATATCTTTATTGCTGTTGGAACTGTTGTTCTTTTATTAATCGGAGTATTGAATGATGTCGTTCATTTAGCTTCTGGAATGTTCGTTCATGAAGCCAGTGTGCTTCTTGTTATCCTAAATGGGATGAGACTCATCCGGTTTCGGTCAAAGGAGAAGCTTAAGAAGGAAGAGGAGTTAGCTCCTTCATTAAAGGCATCTTAAGAGAGGTGGAAGTTGCTTGATGGAAAATCATCTAGGGAACCAGCGTTATTGTGTGTCGCTGGTTCCAATCTTTAATCACTTAGAAGTTGAACAGATGAATGAAGTTATGCAAGTGGTGAAAAGTCGTTCTTTTAAAAAGGGTGAGATTTTATATCATGCTGGGGACGAGGCTAATGCACTTCATATTGTAAATAGAGGGCAAGTTAAAATCTATCGTTTATCAGAGTCTGGTAAGGAACAAATGCTAAGGATTCTGATGCCGGGGGATTTTACCGGTGAGTTAGCCCTATTTCAAGAGGGGAGTCATGAGGCCTATGCAGAGGCTACCCAGGATACGCAGATTTGTATGATTCGGGATGAGGATTTTCAAAAACTCTTGGTGAAATATCCGACGATTTCCCTGAAGGTACTGGAGGAATTCTCAAGTCGCCTGGATCGCTCAGAGCAACAGACGACCCGGGTGGCAACAGAAAAGGTAGAGACCAGACTGGCCTTATTTATTGCTGAACTTGCGGAGACAGACCAAGACAGGGTTCATTTACCCATGAGCAAAAAGGATCTGGCCTCTTATTTGGGCACTACACCAGAAACCCTCAGTCGCCGTTTGGCAGAGTTTGAGGAGGAAGGCCTGATCAAGATGAAGGGGCAAAGGGAGATCGTCATTCAGGATTTAGATGGCCTATTATTTATTTAAAGGAAGGCACAAAAATAAGGAAAGGGATTAGTCCCTTTCCTTATTTTTGTTTAATAAGATCTTACTCATTAAGTTGTGCGTAGTAGACGTGTTTTTCGTCTCTTACTTCTACAAGAAGAACAGTTAAGTCTTCTTCGTTTGTTGAGTAAATCTTAACGTTTGGCATTAATTCGTTTGCCATTCCGTCTTCAAATTCTGTGTCGGAGTCAACTTTCTTCTCGACTTTTCCAATTAATTCTTTGAGTGTTAAGCCGGCTTCTTCATCTAACTCGCCATCTGTCTTATAAACGACTCCTTCAAATTGGAAAATGTCAGCGTCTGCATCCTCTTCAAGGACTTCTTCAGCTGTCTTTGCGTCTAAGGATGAAAGATCTGTTTCTTCAACGTTTCCGTTATCTGCATTATTATCTTGGTTATTGTTGTCTTCATTGTTGTTATTTTCTTCGTTGTTGTTTACTTCTGTGTTGTTATCCAAGTTTGCATTATTGTTATCGTTGTTGTCAGAATCTCCTCCACCGCAACCAGCTAAGACTAATAAAGTGACTACCATTGCTAATAGAAGTTTTCTCATGATGTATCAAC
>Ga0079226_10001010_pt1 | contig 21231 bp, 24 predicted proteins | sample Poulit2014_FD_76345 | JGI IMG/M metagenome (GOLD analysis project Ga0079226, IMG submission 76345) | Agricultural soil microbial communities from Georgia to study Nitrogen management - Poultry litter 2014 | ecosystem: Environmental > Terrestrial > Soil > Agricultural land | place: USA: Georgia... | reverse complement strand
TGTGGGCTCCAGCGGATGATCAAGTAGTACTTAGATTTTGCCTACGAGATCTAAAGAAGGCTTAAGGGTTGCTTCGCCTTCTTTCCATTTTGCAGGGCATACTTCGCCCGGGTTGTTTGCCACATACTGTGCCGCTTTTACTTTGCGCAGTAGTTCGCTGGCGTCACGACCAATACCACCGTCGTGCAGTTCAATAATTTTGATCTCGCCTTCAGGGTTGATCACAAAGGTGCCACGCTCAGCAATACCGTCAGCTTCGATGAGAACTTCAAAGTTGCGGGAAAGGGTGTGCGTTGGGTCACCGATAAGTGGGTATTTAACTTTGCCAATAGCTTCTGAAGTGTCGTGCCAAGCTTTGTGCGCAAAGTGGGTATCAGTGGAAACACCGTATACTTCTACGCCTAGCTTTTGGAACTCTTCGTAGTGATCCGCTAAGTCTTCTAGCTCAGTGGGGCACACAAAGGTGAAGTCAGCTGGGTAGAAAAATACCACAGACCACTTACCTTTAAGGTCTTGTTCAGAAACTTCGATGAATTCGCCGTTTTTGAAGGCGGTAGCGTTAAAGGGCTTAACCTCTGTATTAATCAAGGACATATGTCGCTCCTAAATAGTGTTGTAAGGTTCAGGGTCTATAGTAGGATGTAGCGAGCTATAAGTTAAGCTTATTGATTTTATTAAGCCGATTGTTATAGCCTATCGATGCTGGCGGCAGCTTAGTTGCTCCTCGCAGCAAACACTAAGCGGCCAAAGCAACTAGGCATAATGCCTTGTTGCATCACAGGTTTCATCCTTTTGCTGTGATAGTAATTAGCAATGAGGGCAAAGCAAATGAATACAAGGGGTAGCACGGTAAAAGTTATGAAAATGGCGCTTTATTAGCGCCAAGTTTGAACCTGTTCTAACGCAGCGTGATCGCCGGCACAAAATTGAATGAATTCTTCCACTAATTCTGCGGAGCGTGCCATGGTTTCGCCCCACGCGGCAATGCGCGTTTGGTCATCCATGTTCACAAAATCATGACGATCAGGAATGCGCTTTAAAGGCTGGCTTTCAAGCCAAGCTTGGCTTGGGCAAAGCATCACCACGTTGTGATAATACGCTGGGTTGGGTTTGCGCCATTTAAGTGCTTTGTCAAACCAACCGGGTGTGATGTGGGGGTAAAAATGCGGATATAACACCAGTCCTTCTTGGGCAAAGGGAATATCAAAGTGGTAATCCGTAATGCCGCCATCGTAATAAATACCTGGCTTGGTATGAGGAATATCCCGCACGCCTTCAAGCACTAAAGGAATAGCGCCAGAGGCCACTACTGCTTGGCGAATATTATCTGCCGTGAGAGTAGTAGTTTGCGTGGGAAGAGTGGGCCATTGATGAAAAGGCCCGGGGTCGCCTTGAGGTTGAAAAACAGTGCGCTCAAAAAAATAGCCTAACAAGTGGCGCGATACACTGTTCGCTAAGGCTGCGCTCACTAGACCAGTGGTTTGCGCCGCACGGCTACGAGCACCGTTAAGGTGTTTTGCACGTGCTGCCACAATGTGCAGTTTGATTTTGCTATTGTTGGCAGCGTATTCGGCGCTGTTGTGTTGGCTAAAAATAACATCCAGCAAACCGCGGGTGTGCTGGGTGATGTCTTGGTGGTTCATGCCCTTGGGGTAGCAAATATGCTGGTACGCATGGGCAAAATCGCGCGAGGCTTGGGCTGGGTTTTCTTGGGCAAAGCAAGCAAAACGCCAAGCGCCAGCGGAACTCCCCACCACATGTAGCGGCACTTGGCGCTCGGCAAAGTATTCACCAAATAAATATTCATCTAGCTTGGCAAAACTTAACCACTTAGGCCCACCACTGGCACCCACCATGGCGCTAATGTGCTCTTGCTGCAAACCGTGGTTTTGAATGTGCTCGTAGGCGGTGGGGCCTGCGAGCACACGTAATGCTTTGGTGGCCATTACCGCACTTCCATGCCAGGCTTGGCACCATCATCTGGGCTGAGCAAATGGATATCGTCACCACCGGGCCCCGCAGCTAAAATCATGCCTTCGGAAACACCGAACTTCATTTTGCGCGGTGCGAGGTTGGCCACCATCACGGTTAAACGGCCTTCTAACTCTTCAGGCGCGTAGCGAGCTTTAATGCCGGCAAACACATTGCGCTCACCCAACTCGCCCACATCTAACGTGAGCTGTAACAACTTATCGGCACCTTCCACATGGCTGGCTTTCACTATGCGTGCCACACGTAGCTGTACTTTTAAGAAATCATCGATGCTAATAAACTCGTTTTCCTCTTCGGCCACTGCTTTCTCCTCGGTGGGCGCATCTTGCGCTTTAGCTTCCTCCATCATGGCGTTAATGTGTTTGTTATCAATGCGCTGCATCAAAGGCTTGAATTTGGCTAAGGCATGGTTTTGCAAGGTGGTGGAGGCATCGCTCCATGCTAAGGGCGCCACCCTCAAGAAAGCCTCAGCTTTTTCCGCCAGCTCAGGCAACACGGGTTTTAAGTAGATCATCAACAAGCGAAACACGTTAATGGCGGTGCTGCACACGGCTTGCACCTTGGCTTCTTGGCCTTCTTCTTTAGCCAACTTCCACGGCGCTTGCTCGTTAATGTATTGGTTGGCGTTATCCGCCACCGCCATAATCAAGCGCATGGCACGGCCAAATTCGCGCTTTTCGTAGGCCTCGGCAATAGCGCTTGCCGCGGCTTGTGCTTCTTCCACTAAAGCAGGGTTATCGAACTCAGCGCTGAGCACTCCGTCGTTGTGTTGGTGCACAAAGTTTGCTGTGCGGCTAGCGATGTTTACTACCTTGCCCACTAAATCGGCGTTCACACGGTTCATAAAATCTTCAAGGTTTAAATCTAAATCATCTACGCCGTCGGTGAGCTTGGCGGCAAAGTAGTAGCGCAAATATTCAGGGTCTAAGTGGTTGAGATACGTGCTCGCTTGAATAAAGTTGCCACGAGATTTCGACATTTTCTCGCCGTTTACGGTAACAAAGCCATGCACAAATACGCCGTTGGGCAAGCGTAGCTCCGCACCATTGAGCATGGCGGGCCAGAACAAACCGTGGAAGTTAATAATGTCTTTACCAATAAAGTGATATAGCTCGGCGGTGGAATCCTTGTTCCAGAAATCATCAAAGTTCACACCCTCGTGGCTATCACAGTAGTGCTTAAAGCTCGCCATGTAGCCTACAGGGGCATCGAGCCACACATAAAAATACTTGCCCGGCTGATCAGGGATTTCAAAACCAAAGTAGGGCGCTTCGCGGCTAATATCCCAAGGTTGTAAGCCGTCTTCGATCCACTCATTGAGCTTGTTGGCTACGCTTGGCTGCAAGGTGCCGCTTTTGGTCCACTCGCGTAAAAATTCTGTGAACTGGGGTAAATCAAAAAACAGCTGCGTGTTTTTCTTTTCGATGGGCGTTTTGCCGCTCACGGTGGAAACGGGGTTTTTGAGCTCGTTGGCGTTGTAGGTAGCACCACAGGCTTCGCAGTTGTCGCCGTATTGGCCGGCCGCATCGCAGTTAGGGCAATTGCCTTTCACAAAGCGATCGGCCAAAAACATCTTCTTTTCTTCGTCGTAAAGCTGCGTGATCTCTTTCTCTTTGATGTAGCCCGCATCGCGGTTGCGCAGGTAAATCATTTCTGAAAGCTCACGGTTTTCTTCGCTGTGGGTGGTGTAGTAATTGTCGTAGCCAATTAAAAAGGCGCTGAAATCTTTAATGTGATCGGCTTTAACAATCTCAATATGCTCTTCCGGCGTGCGGCCAAGCTCCTCGGCCTTCAACATAATGGCGGCACCGTGGGCATCATCGGCACACACGTAAATGCAATTTTCGCCGCGCAGTTTTTGGAAACGCACCCAAATATCGGTTTGAATGTGCTCCAACATATGGCCTAGGTGAATGGGGCCATTTGCATAGGGAAGTGCGCTAGTAACCAAAATGTTGCGAGGTGTTGTCATGCCTAAAACATCCATAACCAAGGTTGAAAGGGGCACTATGATACTCTGCATGGGCACTTATTTCATGTGTGCATGAGGTTTTTGCCTAAGCGCGCTATCATCGCCTTTTTTATCACAGGGAATTGCCATGGCTTTAGAACAAGATGAGCTCACTCTGCGCCTAAACGCAGAAACCGCCACCATCGCCTGGAGCGAGCTACAGCGTCAGTTTGCTCAAGGGCGCACCTTATATGTGACAGAAGAGTTGGATTTGGTGGCAGTGGCCAAAGCCATTATTGAAGACGATAGTGTTTATATGGAACCGCTAGTGGCAAAGGAAAGCGTGCGCGCTGTGTTGGATGATGAAGCGCAAGCGTGGCTAGCAGAGGATAAAGCCGTATGGGCCGTGGTGGTACCGCCCTATGTGCTGGTGCAGCCTATGCAGGAAGCTACTGATTAACCGGCTGTTGCCACTTAAACAAATAATGCAGTACCAACTTATCAGTGTTTACACAATAGATGAGGGTATAACCCTGGCGAATTAGGTCTCGGTATCGCTTGCTCTCCATGTGGCGAGAAGCGCGGCACCTATAAGGCGCTGTTGCTATGATTTCTAGCTCAGCATTTAATGCGCTCAAAACTTAGTGCTGCATGGGGGTTGTCGAGTGCTATGTACCTCAAGATTTTTTGTAATTGGTTGCGGTAGGTGCGGGTTCTTACTAGTTTCATCTGATGAGCCCAAGCTCTTGAGCAAAAAACTCATTCATTGAGTTTTCGTACTCCTCGTCGCTCAGAACGTCGCTGCTTTCAGACTCTGCAACCCGTGCGCGGACCGTGGCTGAGTCGTTTATCATTATTTCGGCTTCAAGTTTTTGCCTTTCTTCAAGCAACTCTTGTTGTTGCTTCAAGTAATGAGCGATGCCTTGGCGTGCTAGCGTTGATTTGTTCAGCTTTAATAATTCAGAGAGCTGTGTGAGTAGCGCATGGGTTTCATCATCTAAACGTACGGTTAAAGAAGACATAGTTCCCTCTTGTATTACAGTGTAAGACGCTTTGCATTTTAGTTTGGGTGGCGAGCTAGATACAAACGCTGAATGCTACCTCTGATTCAGAGGAATAATCTCGCGTTCTATCTTGGCTCCACTCAGAAGTTGTGCCGTTTTTAAGTCATAAGCGGTTTGTAAATTAAGCCAACTTTGCGCGTCGCCGCCAAAGTATTGGGCTAACCGCAAGGCGGTATCGGGGCTGACACCGCGCCGCTCACGCACAATATCGTTAATGCGCGGCGCGGGTACATGCAACGCTTGTGCTAAGGCATGGGCGCTCATGCTTAGGGGCAGCAGATAATCCTCACGCAAAATTTCTCCGGGGTGAATAGGGCGCATAGTGTTGGTGCTCATGAGTGCCTCCTTAATGGTAATCCACAATTTCGACATTAAACGCATGGCCGCTACACCACTCAAAACAAAGCCGCCATTGGTTGTTTACACGAATACTAAAGAATGTTTTGCGGTCCCCTGTTAATGCTTTCAGATGATTGCCAGGTGGACTGCGTAAAAACTTAAGAGTGGTGGCTGAGTCCAATTGCTGCAGTTTTCTTTCCGCTGCTGCTTGGAATGGCCTAAAGCGTTTGGGGCTACCACCTTCAAAAAGCGATTGTGTTTGCTTGCACCGAAAGCTTTTGATCATGATTCTACCTGCTTAAAAGTTTAACGCAATGCGTTAAACTTGGTTGAATGATGTTGATGCTTTCAGCGTAAATGATATTCAGCAAATCAGATGTCAGCGGTTTGCTGAAAGGTGATAGGCCGATAGCTGATTTTGCGTTACCCCCTTGAAAAAGAATTAACCCACCTCATATACATCTCCGTGCTAAGGCTTGACACTCAGTCACTGCCAATTATGATTAGCACTCTCATGCTTTGAGTGCTAAAACAGGCAGGCAAGGCACTAACACTAAATTCCACCTAGTGCGGCCACGGCCCGCTAGGTTCATTAACCTCGAAGCGGTACCAAGACGCCGCTTCATGTAGCTGAAACCTTTAACAGGAGAACAGAGGCAATGAAAATTCGTCCTTTGCATGATCGCGTGGTAATCCGTCGCGCCGAAGAAGAAACCAAAAGCGCTGGTGGCATCGTGCTGCCTGGTTCTGCTACCGAAAAGCCCGCTCGCGGTGAAGTGCTAGCAGTGGGCAATGGCAAAATCACAGACAGTGGCGATGTACGCGCACTCGACGTAAAAGTGGGTGATCAAGTGATTTTTGGCCAGTACGCAGGCAACGCAGTAAAGATTGATGGCGAAGAATTGCTGATCTTAAACGAAAGTGAAATTTTAGCGGTTGTTGAAGCCTAATCACTTTCACGTTTTCCACAATAACCTGAAATTTTGAGGAAAGAACTCATGGCGAAAGAAGTATTGTTCCGTGACGAAGCACGTCAGCGTATGCTGCGTGGTGTAAACACCCTAGCCGATGCAGTAAAAGTAACTCTAGGGCCTAAAGGTCGTAACGTTGTACTCGATAAATCCTTTGGCGCGCCGCTCATCACTAAAGACGGTGTTTCTGTTGCTCGTGAAATTGAACTTGAAGATAAGTTCGAAAACATGGGTGCACAAATGGTAAAAGAAGTGGCTTCTAAGGCGAACGACGAAGCCGGTGATGGTACCACCACTGCTACCGTTCTTGCTCAAGCCATTGTAAGCGAAGGCCTGAAGTCCGTTGCTGCTGGCATGAACCCCATGGATCTCAAGCGCGGTATTGATAAAGCCGTTGCGGCTGTGGTGGCTGAGCTACAAACCTTAGCGACGCCTTGCGAAAGCAACAAAAATATTGAACAAGTGGGCACCATCTCTGCAAACTCCGATAGCTCAGTGGGCAAGATCATTGCTGAAGCCATGGAAAAAGTGGGTAACGAAGGTGTTATCACTGTAGAAGAGGGCACTAGCCTTGAGAACGAACTCGAAGTCGTAGAAGGCATGCAGTTCGACCGTGGTTACCTAAGCCCTTACTTCATCAACAACCAAGAGAAGATGGTGGTTGAGCTTGATGAGCCTCACATTTTGTTAGTGGATAAGAAAATCTCTAACATCCGCGAGCTGCTCCCTGTGCTTGAAGGCGTGGCTAAATCTGGCAAGCCATTGCTTATCATTGCTGAAGATGTGGAAGGCGAAGCCCTGGCCACTTTGGTAGTGAACAACATGCGCGGCATTATCAAGTGTGCAGCGGTGAAAGCCCCAGGTTTTGGTGATCGCCGTAAAGCCATGTTGCAGGATATTGCTATCTTAACTGGCGCCACTGTGATTTCTGAAGAAATCGGTTTAGACCTAGAAACCACAAGCCTAGAAGACCTTGGTTCTGCCAAAAAAGTGAACATTGATAAAGATAACACCGTTATCGTTGATGGCGCTGGCAACCAAGCCGATATTGAAGCCCGTGTTGAGCAAATTCGTGCTGAAATCGAAAACTCCACCTCTGACTATGATCGCGAGAAGCTACAAGAGCGTGTGGCTAAGCTAGCGGGCGGTGTGGCCGTTATTAAAGTAGGTGCCGCTACCGAAGTGGAAATGAAAGAGAAGAAAGCACGCGTCGATGATGCTCTAGCAGCAACTCGCGCTGCGGTAGAAGAAGGTATCGTTGCTGGTGGTGGTGTGGCGTTAGTGCGCGCACTCAGCAAAATCGGCGATCTTTCTGGCGATAACGAAGACCAAAACGTAGGTATTGCCTTGGCACGTCGTGCTATGGAAGCACCTCTGCGTCAAATCGCTGCAAACGCAGGCGCAGAAGCTTCTGTGGTAGTACAAGCCGTGCGTGAAGGCGAAGGTAGCTACGGCTATAACGCTGCCACTGGCGAATACGGTGACTTGCTAGAGCTCGGTATTATCGACCCAGCTAAAGTTACCCGCTCTGCGCTACAAGCGGCGGCATCTATCGCTGGTCTTATGATCACCACAGAAGCCATGGTTGCAGATAAGCCTGCTGAAAATGGCGGCGCTGCAATGCCAGATATGGGTGGCATGGGCGGAATGGGTGGCATGGGCGGTATGATGTAATCTGCTCGCACCTAGCCATAGGCAAAAAACCTATGGCAGCGTATGCTAAAACCCCGCTGAGGAATAACCCAGCGGGGTTTTTTATTGCCTACACAACAAAGGAAGATGAAGTGCCGTTTCCACAACTGAGCCTTTCAACGTGGTGTTATTTTTTGTTTGGAGTGGTGTTGCTAGCGCTTAGCGCGGCGGCAAATAAGCTAAATCCATGGCTGCAATTTAGCACTGAATTGATTCAAAACGGTGACTATTGGCGTATCTATACAGCACACTTGGGGCATTTAAATCTTGCCCACGGCCTAATGAATGTGTTGGGTTTTTGGGCCTGCTGTTATTTTTTTGCCGATGTGTACCGCTTGCGTTATTTCGCCATTTGGCTGTTGTTGGGGGCGCCCGCAATAAGCTTGGCCATACTCTGTTGTGATCCACCTTTGCCTCATTATCTGGGCTTGTCGGGGTTGCTGTATGGCTGGTTGATGTTTGCCATAGTGGCGGGGTTTCGTACCCAGCCTTGGCTGCATGGTCTTGGCTTTGTAGTGCTCGCAGGGCGAATCGGTTGGGAACAAACCCCTAGTTATAATACGGGCTACTTGCTCGACAATATTGGCGGGCTAGTGTACGTGAATGCGCATTTATATGGCGCTATATTTGGCCTCATGATGGGGTTAATTGTGTTAAGCTTCGGCCTACGTAAACAACAGGCATCTTTATAAATATCATGGCACAAGAACAGCAAATACAGCAGGAACTCAAGCGCCAACACTTGTTAAGTGAGCTAGGCCTGACTGCTTGGGTGGCACAAACGCAGCTGCCCGGTGCCATTGGTAGCCCAATATTAGGCGAAAAACCTAGCACTCCTCCCAAGGCACCACAACCGTCAAAAGCGCCTGTGGCATCGGTGCCTGCCACAAACCCAGGGGAAAGCCCTCTGGCTGCGGTGCGCCAAGGGTTAGGTGCCACCAAAAAAGTACCAGCACCTCCCGTACCAGTAGAGCAAACTGCGGTAAGCCCAGTACCCGAAGCGCCGCAAAGCCAGCCACAGCAATTTACCTTGCGCGTTTATGCTATGAGCTTTGGTTATTTGTTAGTGGAGCAACAAGACCCAACAGCTCCAGGGTTTAATCGTCAAGAGCAGAGCCTCTTAAAAAACCTAGCTGCTTTGTGGGGCGGCTTGCCCGCACAATCTTTAGTATTTCAGTGCCCACCCAGCGGGCAGCCTATTTTTAAGCCCGAGGCCAAAGAGTTGCTAGGCGGCTTTGTGAGTGGGCTAGAAGATAATGCTCAGTCGCCAACTAATAAAACGCTCATTGTGGCAAGCGAGCCTCTTGCTACCTTATTGGTGGAACAGCGCTACCAAGCACAGCAGCAACGCTTAGCGATTAGTAGCCTAGCGGAAATGCTAGCCGACCCTATAGAACATAAGCCAGTCTCTTGGCGAGCCATATTACAGGCTGCATTTTATGCCAAAGCTCAGCATTAATGGCTTAACCCTAAGAGCCATGCAGGCAGCAGATCTGCCGCAAGTGCTCGCTATCGAAGCCGCGAGCTACTTTACTCCTTGGCCGCAAACTCTATTTTTAGATGCCTTAGGCAGCCCACAGCAGGAATGCCTCGTGCTCACTCAAGCGGATGAAGTGCTGGCTTACATGGTGGTGGCACATATTATTGATGAAGCGGATTTGCTCAATATTGCAGTGGCGCCACCGTGGCGGCAGCAAGGTTTAGCGCGCTATTTGCTTGAAACGCAACAGCAGCAACTGCAAGCTCGCGGCATGGCACGTTTTTTTCTCGAAGTGAATGTAGAAAACCACGCAGCTAAACACCTCTATGAACAACTAGGCTTTCAACTGGTGGGGCGGCGTAAAGGCTATTACCCTAGCGCCACAGGCCCACAAGATGCCTTGGTTATGTGCTACGAATTTCAATCATAGGAAACCCGTGTCTACTCACACCCTAGTACCGAGCCATCGGCAAGTATTCGCCCTCGCTATCCCCGTTATCCTAGCTAATCTGGCCACGCCTTTATTAGGCATGGTGGATACCATTGTGATGGGGCGCTTTCCCGATGCGGCGCATATTGCTGCCATTGGCCTAGGTGCCACCGTGTTTTCACTCTTATATTGGGGCTTTTCTTTTTTGCGGCTCACCACAGTGGGCCTCACCGCACAAGCTAGCGGCGCTGATCAATACGCACAGTTATATGCCCACTTATTAAGGCCCTTGCTGGTGGCACTTGGGATTGGTGTGGCCATGTGGTTGTTGCAGGCGCCCATTGGTTGGCTGCTGTTTGGTTTGCTCGGTGGTAGCGAAGAGGTGCAAAACCTTGCCAAAGCCTATTACAGCGTACGCATTTGGTCGGCGCCTTTTACCTTAGCTAACTTTGCTTTAAGTGCTTGGTTTTTGGGGCAGGGCAAGGCAGCGCGGGTGCTGGTGCTACAGCTGGTGATGAATTTTACTAATATTATTCTTACCACTTGGTGGGTGCTAGGCCTGGGTTGGGGGATTAAAGGCGCGGCCCTGGGTACTTTGGTGGCCGAAGTGGTGGTATGTGTTTTAGCACTTTGGTGGGCCTGGCAAGGTTGGCTGCACCACGCTTGGAGCGAAGTAAAACAACAGCTAAGGAACAAAGCCCAGTGGGCAAAACTGTGGCAAGCCAACGGCAATATTATGATTCGCACTTTGCTGCTGGTGGGTGCCAATGCCTTGCTGATTAATCGCAGCGCCGCCCTTGGTACAGAAACCTTAGCTGTGAACCAAATGTTAATGCAGTTGGTGCTTTTTGCTTCCTATTTTTTGGATGGCTTTGCCAATGTAGGCGAGGTCTATAGTGGCCGCACAGTAGGACGTAAAAATGCCACTGCGCTGCAGCAGGTGGCGGTACGTACGGGTATCTATGCGTTTGTGGCGGCAGGATTTATTAGCGTAGTGCTGTGGTTTACAGGTAATTGGTGGGTACAAATATTTACCGTTAACGAGCTTTTACAACAACAAACCCTCGTTTATTTACCGTGGGCGGTATGGTTGCCTTTGTTAGCTGTGTTAGCATTTCATTTAGATGGCTTGTACTTGGGTGCCACCGCCACTACTGCTATGCGCAACGGCATGTTAATCAGCTTTGCTGTTTATTTAGTCGCAATTTTCGCACTCGTTCCCACCTGGCAAAACCATGGGTTATGGTTGGCTTATTGGGGGTTTATGTTGCTGCGCGGTATAACACTACTCTGGCAGTGGCCGGCACTTACTCAGAGTTTGAAAATACATCAACAATAGTAAGGACATGGGATGATTCATAAAAAGAAATTGCTAACAATGCGTGGTGCGAGTTGGGTTGTTGCCGCTATGGCGTTGGCTGCTTGCCAAAAAACCGTTCAGCAGGAAACGTTAACCGCCTTGCCACAGTGTGATGTGGAGCGCGTGCAGCACTACTTAGGCCAACCTTTTGACGACAATATGGCAAGTACCCTAAGGGGCGAAGCCAAGGCCGAAGAGGTACGTGTGCTAGGCCCCAACTCTCCTGAAACCCGCGACTATCGGCATGAGCGCTTAACCATACGCACTGATGCCCAAGGGGTAATTATTTCTTTGGGTTGCGGTTGATAAGGCCAAACAATGATGATGCAAAATTTTCGTTTTTTTTGTGTGGCGCTACTGTTTATTACTGGTTTAGCGCATGCACAGGAACAGCATATTTCTCACATTAAAGCAGGCCTTAATGCCATTGTAGAGTTAGGTGAAAAAGAGCGGAAACAACACCAAGCCATACTTGATGAGCTAATGGAGCAAGCGGAAGCGTTGCTTCAGGCACACCCTCAGGAGCCAAAGGCCCTAGTGTGGCACGCAGTGGTTTATGAGCAGTATGCTAATTACCGTGGCGGCTTTACAGGGGTAAAGCTGGCTAAGCAAGCGCGCGAAAACTTAGAAGCAGCGATTGCGCAAGCGCCAGAGGGCGAGGCGGGCTTAGCGTACCTTACCTTAGGGTTGCTCTATGAAAGAACCCCTGGTTGGCCTGTGGCGTTTGGCAGCATACGCCACGCCGATGAAATGTATGCTAAAGCCATCGAAATTCGCCCCCAAGGGGTAGATATCAATTATCAATATGCTCGCTTCCTAAAAGGTATCGAGCGTAAAGAAGAAGCCTTCCAATACGCCCAAAAGGCACTGGAGGCAACACCTCGCCCAACACTAGAGGCGTTTGATAAAGCGCAACAACAATTGGCGCTTAAGTTAGTAGGCGCCAACAAAGACGCATCGGCTAAATAATTTAGCCATTGGCATTTTGCCCAAGGACCATTAGGAGAAATAACAATGAAAAACTACGTTGTCGCTTGGTTTGCTGCCGCCGCTTTATTGCTAAGTGGTGCTGTGGCTGCCGCCGAAAGTAATGTCGATGAACTGCGCCAAGAATGGGAGGCCATTTCTGTGGCCGCCGATAAGGATAAGCGTGACCGCTTAAAAACCTTAGCCGCCCAAGCCGAAGCGCTAGCTAAAGCCCATGCTAATGATGCCGAAGTATTGGCTTGGCAGGGGATTATTACCGCAGGTTACGCCCGCGAGCTTAGTGGCTTGAGCGCTTTAAGCAATGCCAAAGAAGCCCGCGCTGTGCTTGAGCGTGCTATTGATATTGATCCCGAGGGTTACAATGCTTCTGCCTACGTAACCTTGGGTGTTTTGTATGCACGCGCACCAGGTTGGCCTGTGGGTTTTGGTGATAAAAAGAAAGCCGAAGACATCTTCAAAAAAGCCCTCAGCATTCGTTCTGAAGGTGCTGATGTTAATGGTTACTATGCTGAGTATTTGGTGGATCAAAAGCGTAACGATGAAGCCAAAGAGTATGCGCAAAAAGCAGCAAATGCTAAGCCGCGTGAAGGCCGCGATAACTCTGATGGCGTGCTAATCGAAAACGCGAAAGCATTAGTAGAAAAGTTGAATTAAAACGATGAAGTGCCAGTACGCAGCCTTGCTTTAATGAGGATGGCTGCGTCTGGCTATTATTTTACAAACCCTTGTTATGACCTAAAGCGCCGCTTGATACGGCAGCAAATGCAAGCCTTTAGTCTTTTTTATCACTCTTTTCTGTGAACTAAACGCGCAATTCAAAAAGAGGTTGGGTATACTTTCGGCGTTCATTTTTAGCCCGTAGGGGCGATGCGTTTAGATTTGTTTTTTGTTTGCTTGTAACGTTCAGGATGATCACGTTTTATAAAGCCCCCAGCATAGTCAATAAGAGCACGAAACCTAATGCCGTTGAAACGACTTAATTTATCAGGCCTAGCTGCACTTTTTTTGGTGTTAAGCCCAGTTGCGGCTGTTGCGACCCCGTGGATTTCTGTGGGAGATATGCGCGCCAAGCATAGTGTGCAACAGCTTGCCGACAAAGGCTGCCTAGCCGCCCCTGTTACCACTTGGCCATTAATGTGGGCTGATATTAGCCCCGCGCTAGATAACCCAGATGCCCCAGAGTATTGTCGCAACACCATGGCATGGCGTTACCTAACTTTTGAGCGCAATTATCATCGCGAAAGTGATGCGCGTTTTAGTGTTAAGGCTGAACATGCAAGCCGTGAGCCGTTGTTTCGTGATTTTCGCAATAGCCCCCGGGAAAAAGGCGAATACGGTTTTACTTTAGATGTGCAAAAAGGGCGCTATGCGGTGGGCGTGTCACCTACTTATGCCTACCACCCACGGGATAAAGATGAATGGCGGTTAGATAACAGCTACCTTGCAGCTAAGGCGGGCAACTGGGTGCTGGGCGCCGGTAATATTGATCGCTGGTGGGGCCCGGCTTGGCATAGCAGTGCTATTTTAACGCACAATGCACGCCCAACTCCTGGCGTGTGGGTTAACCGCGCCAGTGCACAGCCGAGTAGCTGGCGACCTGCTAGCTGGCTAGGGCCTTGGCATTTCGTGGCCTTTGCCACTGAATTAGAAAATAATCGTCATATTCCTAACACCAAACTCTTTGGGGCGCGGTTTACCTTTAAACCCGTTCAGTTTATGGAAATGGGCTTGAGTCGTACCTTTCAGTGGGGTGGCGAAGGGCGTTCGCAACGTTTGTCTACCTTTGGCAACGCCTTAATTGGGCGCGATAATGGCCAAAGCGGTCCCGGTAATGACCCAAGCAACCAGCTTGCCGGTGCGGATGTACGTTTGGCCACACCTATTGGCGAGCAAGTGGTGGGCTTTTACGTGCAAATGATCGGCGAAGATGAAGCCGGCAGCATGCCCGCCAAATACATGCACCTAGCAGGGGTGGATATGGCCACCGCGTGGCTAGATGGCGAGCAGCGCTTTTACTTTGAAGTGGCTGATAATCTCGTGGGCAGTTGGTTTAGTGACAAAGTCAACAATGTGGCTTATGAGCATCATGTGTGGCGCAGTGGCTATCGCTACAAAAGTCGCAATATGGCCTCCACTTGGGAAGGCGATTCGCGAGCCTACACCTTGGGCGCGACTCAATTCTTTAGTAATGGTAGTGAGCTAGGTGTCACCGCAAGTTACCTTGAGCTTAATTACGTGGATGCCGACCCTAAATACACTGATGAACAATTAGGGCATGTGCCCACTCATATTGCTTTATTCCCCCATAGCCAACAAACCAGTTTATTTACTGTATCTTACGGGTTTAATTTATGGGGTGGCAAAGCCGGGCGCCTAACATTGGCAGGCCATTACACGGATAAAGAGTTGCGCACCAAGCGCACCACTAATGAGGGCATTAAACCATGGCCAAAATTCAATGGCATGGTGACATGGGAGTACCGTTTTGATTAATTACCGCAAAACACTATTGGTTGCTACATTCACTACGTCTATCGTAGCGTTGGCTGGTTGCTCTATCATGCCTGGTTCACATATAAAAACAGGCCGCCACTACTGGTTTAATGATAAGCAGGAACAGCAGGCGAAGCAGGAAGACATTAGTGATTTAATCCGTATTAAATCTATTGGTGGTGTTTTAGATGTCCCCCAATTACATGAAATACCGCCCGAAATCGAGCGCCCGCTCACCGATACCGCTGATTACTATGATTACGTGGTTGGCCCTGGGGATGTGCTTAATATTACTGTTTGGGATCACCCTGAGCTGACTATTCCTGCAGGCTCAGAGCGCAGCCCATCGGATGCGGGCAACTGGGTGCATAACGATGGCACCATTTTTTATCCTTATGTGGGTGTAGTAGAGGTTGAAGGATTGCGAGTGACAGAGATCCGCGACCTTATTACTCGACGCCTAAGCCGCTATATCGAGAAACCACAGGTGGATGTCACTGTGGCCGCCTTCCGTTCCCAAAAAGTGTACGTGTCTGGTGGTGTAAACCAGCCGGGCGCTTACTCTGTGACTAACGTACCCATGCGCTTGTTGGATGCGGTTAATGCCGCAAAAGGCCTAAGTGATACAGCGGACTGGCGTAATGTACTACTTACTCGTGACGGCGAAGAGTATCGCTTATCGCTAAAAGCTGTTTATGAGCAAGGCGACAAACGCTATAACGTATTGTTGAAAAAAGACGATGTAGTGCATGTGGGGCGTGACGACGACAATAAAGTGTTTGTGCTTGGCGAAGTGAATAAAGCGCAAGCCCTGCCTATGGGGCGCAATGGCCTCACCTTGGCGGAAGCCTTAGCGGAGAGTGGCGGTATTAATGAATTGCAAGCTAATGCCTCGGGTATTTTTGTGTTGCGTCGCGCGATGGAAGGGGGAGAACGTTACATTGATTTGTACCAACTCGATGCTCGTAATGCTGCAGCACTTATCTTGGCCGATGAATTTACGCTGGCGGAACGCGATATTGTATATGTTACCGCCGCACCTGTGCGCCGCTGGAATCGTGTGATTTCACAGCTTACACCAACGATACAAGCGGTTTATTATGGCGCTCGTGCAGCAAGTCATATCAAGGAACTAGAATAATGTTTGAACGTATTTTGGTGGTGTGCGATGGCAATATATGCCGCAGCCCAACTGTGGAGAATATGCTTGCCCAGCGTACTCAAAAAACCATTAGCTCGGCAGGTTTGGTTGCCTTAGTGGACAAAGAAATGGATGCCACTGCCCGCGAGGTAGCTGCTGAAAATGGCTTAGAGTGCAAGCCCCATAGTGGCACCAAGCTTACGCGTGAACTGTGTCGCCAAGCAGATTTGATTCTAGTGATGGAGCAGCGCCAAAAAGATCGTATTAGTGAAATGGCGCCAGAATCTAGTGGTAAAACCATGCTATTAGGTAAATGGCTTGGTGATAAAGAAGTGCCAGACCCATTCAAGCGCAGCCGCGAAGTTTATGATCAGGCCTATGTCATCATGGACGAAGCCGTGAACGAATGGGTGAAACGCTTGAAGTAAGTCTTTGTTGAAGACGCTTACGTAAAACAGGTCGTCAACTTAATTTTTAGCAGGAACAATATGGCCAACAATGAAGTAACACGCCAAGGCACCGCCACTAGCGATGATGAAATCGATTTATTGAAGCTGCTCGCTGTATTGCTAGATCACAAATGGTGGATTGTTGCCATCACTGGGGTCGTCACCTTCTTAGGGGTGATATATGCCTTAATCGCTACTCCTATTTATCAGGCGGATGCGCTACTACAAGTAGAAAGCAAGCAATCAGGTATTCCGCTATTAGGCGATGCGGCAGAGTTGTTTGGGGCGGGCAGCAAAGCACAAACGGAAATAGAAATTGCCCGTTCGCGCCTTGTGCTTACTCGTGCTATTGAGCAAGTGAAAGCGGATATTCGGGTAAGCCCCCAAGCTCGTAACCTAAAAGAGCGTTTTTTGCCTGGCTTGTTGGCAGATTCTAACCAAATTCCTTTTGCTGGCTGGGCCGATGCAGAAATTACCCTTTGGGTAGAAGAATTTACTGTGCCAGCCTGGTTGCTCGATACACCACTGACTTTTGTAGCTAAAGGCGAAGATAGCTTTGCCTTACTTCACGAAGGCCGCGAATTGTTAAGTGGTATTGTGGGGGAAGAAGTCAGCAATGATGATTTGGCGCTTAGCATCCATGTTAGGCAGTTAAAAGCGCCAGAAGGTGCTGAACTTAATATCACTAAGCTACCCATAACCAAGCTGATAAAAGACGTTCGTAGCGCTTTAGGAATCAGCGAAAAAGGCAAGGATTCTGGGATCCTTAATTTTACCTATACAGGTACCAACCGCCAAGCTATTGCCACCTTGCTTGATGCCATTGCGACTAATTATTTTCTACAAAACATCCAGCGCCGTGCAGAAGAAGCGGAAAAAAGCTTAGAGTTTTTGCAAGAACAACTGCCAGAAGTACATGAAAAGCTCACAAAAGCAGAGCAATCGCTTAGCGCGCATCGCTTAGAAACCGAATCTGTGGACTTAACCATGGAAGCTAAGGCCTTGCTTGATCAGCTCGTGCAAGTGGAAGCCCGCATGAATGATTTGAGCATCAAAGAAAGCGAAGTGTCGGCCCTGTTTACCACAGAGCACCCGACCTATCGCACCTTGCGTGCCCAGCGCAAAAGCTTAGAAAAAGAACGCGAGCGTTTGCAGCAAGAAGTAAAAAACATGCCTGAAAACCAGCAAGATATCTTGCGCTTGATGCGAGATGTGGAGCTTAACCAACAAATTTATTTGCAGCTACAAAACCGAGACCAAGAGCTGCAAATCCTGAAAGCAGGCACAGTAGGTAACGTGCGCATAATCGATGATGCTCAAGTGCAGGCGGATAGAGTTAAGCCTAAGCGCGCACTCATCGTATTGATTAGCGGTATGCTGGGCGGCATGCTGGCCGTGGGCACTGTGTTAGCCAAGGCCATGCTTAAGCGTGGCGTACAAAGTGCTGAAGAGCTAGAGCAGGTGGGTATTTCGGTATATGCCAGTTTACCGCTGTCAGAAGAAAGTATAAAACAAGAGCGTATTTATGAGCGCCAAAAGCGCCGCCATGGTGAGGCCCGCGAACATAAGCGTTTGTTAGCACTGACTCACCCAGGGGATCAGGCCATTGAAGCTTTGCGTAGCCTGCGTACCAGCTTGTACTTTGCCATGATGGATGCAAGCAATAAGGTAATATCCCTTTCTGGGCCTAGCCCAGCTGTGGGTAAATCCTTTGTATCCAGTAACTTGGCAGTGGTGTTGGCGCAAGCCGGCCAAAAGGTCTTGCTTGTGGATGCAGATTTACGTAAAGGCCGCTTGCATCAGTATTTTGGCAAGCACAGCGATGACAAAGGCTTGTCAGGCTATTTAGCGGGCCGCTATAGCCTAGCAGAAGTGACTCAAACCACAGAAGTGGAGAACCTTAACGTAATTACTCGTGGCCAAATTCCACCTAACCCTTCTGAGTTACTTATGCAGCCCACTTTACAAAAAATGATGGAAGTGGCCAGCGAAGAATACGATATTGTATTGATTGATACGCCACCGATTTTGGCGGTTACCGATGCTGCCATTGTAGGCCAGCAAGTGGGTACTAACTTGATTGTTACCCGCTACGGTATCAGCACTGTAAAAGAAGTGGAGCAAACCATAGATCGCTTTGCTAAAAATAATGTAGAGATAAAAGGCACCATCTTGAATGCCATCGAGCGCACGGCAAGCAATGCCTACTACTATTACGCTTACGAATATAGCAGCGAAGACAAGTAATCCTTTAACGCAACCTAAGGATAGGAATGCATGAGCCCAATGGCTAAACACCCAGCTAGCCCCGCCCAAGCGGGGGAAGCGGGAGAATGGTATTTAATCCAAACTCGCCCACGGCAGGAAGCGCGGGCGTATGAGCACCTCACCAACCAAGGCTTTGAGGTGTTTTTCCCTAAGCTCCTTGTGGCGCGTCTTAGTAAAGGTCAAGAGACTCAGCGCCAAGAGCCTTTATTTCCTAATTATTTATTTGTGTATTTGCGCGCTGGCGTGGATAACTGGAGCCCCATTCGCTCCACTCGCGGTGTGCTGCGCATGGTAACTTTTGGTGGGCGGCCAAGGCCTGTGGCGGCAACGATTATTGAGGCTATTCAAACTCGCCTACAAAATAGCCAGACCACCCATGCGCTTAGCCAAGGCGATAAGCTGTTAGTTAATACCAGTGATGATCCTACAGCAGCACTCGATGCGCTGTTTCTGCGTTATGACGGCGAAGAAAGAGTCATAGTATTGCTCACCCTCTTGCAGCGCCAACAAGAAGTGAGGGTTAAGCTTTCTCAGATCACAACGCTCTAAAGATGCTTGCGCTATTGTGTTTGCTTTAGTTTATTTATGGTGTTGGCTGAAATAGTTTACATTTTTGCTTTGTTTGCGATAAATGTAGTATATTTTGTTCATTATGGATTACTACGATATGGCGCAATTAGTACGCGAACTGCGCCAAGAGCGAAAAATTACCCAGCAACAGCTGGCAGAACATATTGGTGTATCGCGTGCCACCATTAATTCGTTTGAGAACGGACGAGCGGCAGATATTGGCCTAAAAAAAGTATTAAAAATGCTGGATTATCTTGGTAAAGAGTTAGTCGTAAAGGAAAAATCGCCGTTCCCCACCTTTGAAGAATTGATAGAGGCTCAGCGCCATGGCTAGTTTGCGAGTAAAGGTAAACGGAGCCCTAGCAGGTGCTTTATACAAAGAGCAGGGCAAGCATTTCTTTCGTTATGACATGGCGCAACAACTCACGAACTTTGTTTCACTTACCATGCCTGTAAGGCGGAGCGAGTACCAGCACAGCCAACTGTTTCCTATTTTTGAGATGCATTTACCCGAAGGGTATCTTTTGGCATTACTCAAGCGCCATTATGCCAAGCTTGTGGGTAGCGATGATTTTAATCTGTTGGGATTAATGGCGCCGAGTATAAGAGGGCGCTTAGAATATTCTGCAGAGAGCACCCCCGCCGAGCCATTGAGCTTGGAAGAGCTAGTGCGCCCTCAGCATAAGGATTTATTCCAAGAGCTTGCCGAACGTTTTGCTTTGCATTCGCCTATTAGCGGCGTGCAGCCCAAAGTGCTGGCTCCTGTGTTGAATAAAGCAACACTTAAGTTAGAGCAATATATTGTCAAAGCTTGGGGCGAAGAGTATCCGCAGCTGGCACTTAATGAGTATTGGTGCATGCGTGTAGCGCAGGCTGCAGGCATTCCAGTGCCAGAGTTTTATCTATCGGACGATAAAGCGCTTTTTATTATGAAACGCTTTGATTTTTTACCCACAGGGGAGGCGCTGGGGTTTGAGGACTTTTGCGTGTTACAGGGAAAAAGTAGCGAACAAAAGTATGAAGGCACTTATGAGCAGTTAGCTAAATCATTACTTCAGTTTTTGTCTGCTCAATCAAAACATATCGCCATGCAATACTTTTTCAAAATGATGGTAGTTAACCAAATATTGCAGAATGGTGATGCGCATTTAAAAAACTTTGGTGTACTTTATACACATCAGCACGATGTCACCTTGGCGCCTGCATACGATATTGTGAGCACCACAGCTTATATTCGTAACGATAGCTCAGCGTTGCTAATGATGGGTAGTAACAAGTGGTGGACTAAAAAACATTTGTTGCAATTTGGTATCCATGCATGCCAGCTAAGTGCAGAACAAGCTGAGCGCTCGTATCAAGAATGTATTTTCGGCTTGCAAGCCGTGCATGATGAATTGCAGCAGACCATAGCAAACAGCAAAAACGAAGATGAACTAATGGTGATGCAGCACATTTATTGCTTGATAGAGAAAGCACTAAAACAACAGTAAAACCCGGCTAGCGTCATTGCACTTTTTTTGGCTTTGCTGCACAATCCGTTCACTCTTTGAACGCAGTGAAAAACATACACCACTAATGCACGACGATATTCACTTTAAGCTGCTGCAATTATTACAGCACAATCCCAATATTTCCCAGCGCGAGCTGGCGGCCGAGCTGGGCATTAGCCTTGGCAAGGTGAACTATTGCGTGCGCGCCTTGGTGGATAAAGGCTGGGTGAAGATGAACAACTTCCGCAAAAGCGAGCGCAAGGGCGCTTACTTATACCAGCTCACCCCTAAAGGTATTAGTGAAAAAGCCGCACTCACCGTGCGTTTTTTGCGTCATAAAGAAGCAGAACACCAGCGTTTAATGGAAGAAATCGAAGCCCTGCGCCAACTGGTGGCAGAGCAAGAAGGCACGGCAAACTAACTGCAATAGTGCTAATAGCTTGAAAGTAAACACGTTTTTAGGAAATTGACGCCCAATCCTAGGGCGGTAGCGTGCTTGGTTTAAGCAAGATAATAATGAGCGAAAGCTAGACAAACGTTTATGCAAGAATCTA
>Ga0079226_10001009_pt1 | contig 21245 bp, 22 predicted proteins | sample Poulit2014_FD_76345 | JGI IMG/M metagenome (GOLD analysis project Ga0079226, IMG submission 76345) | Agricultural soil microbial communities from Georgia to study Nitrogen management - Poultry litter 2014 | ecosystem: Environmental > Terrestrial > Soil > Agricultural land | place: USA: Georgia... | reverse complement strand
TTATATTGTTGAATAGCTTCTTCATATGCATCTTTTTGATGTTTGGTTACTGGTTTAACACCTGCTTTATGTGCTGCTCTGGAAATCATATGACCAGATACTGGGTTTGTAAGAAGTATAAACAAGATGGCTAATAAAAGTTTTCCACTGATAATCGATTCAGATACATACAAGAATAAAAATGCTCCAATTAATATCCCTGCAATACCTAATGTAGATGCTTTTGTCGCTGCATGTAGCCTGGTATAAACATCTGGAAAACGATTAATTCCAATGGAACTTGATAAAATAAAGAAAGTTCCTGCCAATAAAAGTAGAACAATGATTAAGTTTACAATAATATCAATCCATGTCTCTATCAATAATAACACCCTTTTCCAGATATTTTGCAATACCAAGTGTTCCAATAAATGAAAGAATGCCTATTAACAATACGACGTCATTCAATTTTGTTGTTGTTAAAAAAACCGCTGTAAGGGCTGCTAAAGCCATTAAACTAATACCAACAAGATCCAATGCTATTGCCCGGTCGGGATTTGTTGGTCCTATAAGAATACGGTATAAAAGTAAAAAAAACGATATAGATATACCAATGAAAGATATTAAAACTGTTATTTGTAGTAATTGCTCTGTAAATTGCAGGATATTCATTATCTGGTTACCTCCATAATCGCTTTTTCAAATGTATTTTTTATATCGTGAATGGACTCATCTACTGTATCAATATCCATTGCATGAATATATAATTCTGTCTGATCATTTGATACAGCGATTGTTAACGTACCAGGCGTTAAACTAATTAAATTTGCTAGTAGAGTTATTTCCCAATCACTTTTTAAATCGGTTGGCATAACAAATATACCCGGTTCAAATTCTAACTTTGGTGTATATACAAGTTTTACAATATCAATATTCGATGAAATAAGCTCTTTAATAAACAAAAGAATTAGCTTCAATATACTAATTACTCGCTTTATATAAAAATCCCCTGGTATAAACCGTTTCAATAAAAGCAATAGAAGCATTCCAAGTATGTATCCACCAATAAAGCTAGGGGCAGTATAGGTTTCACTCAAGAACATCCACATGAAAGCGATAATTAAATTTATAACAATTTGAAAGGCCATTAGTCAATTACTCCTTTAAAACAGAATCAATATATTGTTCTGGATCAAGTAGATATGCCGAAATAGTGTCAATTGATGGATAAATATATTCTGCACCAATTCCTAGAACAACAGAAAATGTAAGTAAAAATACAATGGGTCCTATAAATCCCTTCATGGATCTTTTACCCAATTCCATCGTAGTATTTTTTTCTCCCCAAAATCCTCGGATAAATATTTTCATGATCGAATAAAGAATTAACAAACTTGTAAGGAGTGCGATAATCACAATTGCTATTTTTTCGTCTGTAAGGGCACCCTTTAATAATAACAGTTTTCCTATGAACCCACTAAAAGGTGGAATACCCGCAAGTACAAATGCAGATACAAAAAGAAGCCAGCCTAATAATGGATAATGATGCATTAAACCACTCATTTTCCTTAAATCCGATGTTCCAGCCACATATGCGATTACACCTACAATTAAAAACAATGCCGATTTAATAATCATATCATGGATTAAGTAGTATACTGACCCACTTATTGCGTCTTGGTTAAAAATCCCAATACCCATGATAATAAAGCCGATTGCAGGAATCACATTATACGCAACAATTAATTTAATGTTATTTGTTGATAAGGCACCTATAATTCCAAAAACCATAGAGAGTCCAGCTATCCAAATGAACATTTCATGTGTTAAATTAATTTCATGAATAAAGATTAACGTAAACACTCTAAGTATCGAGTAAATTCCAACTTTTGTTAGTAATGCACCAAATAGGGCAGAAATAACAGGATTAGGGACAATATACGATTTCGGCATCCAGTAATATAAAGGAAATAGAGCTGCTTTTGTACCAAAAACAAAGAACAAAAGAATTCCAATCGCAGTTAAGACTCCTTTTTGTTCAACTTCCTGCACCCGCTCAGCGATTTGTGCCATGTTTACAGTACCAACTACACCATATAAAAAAGCTACAACAGTAACAAATAAAATCGAGGAAAAAAGATTTATTAATACATATTTGATGGACTCCCTTAATTGAACTTTATCTCCACCAAGAACGATAAGTGCATAGGAAGCCATCAAAAGAACCTCGAAAAACACAAATAAGTTAAATAAATCTCCAGTTAAAAATGCTCCTGAAACTCCTGAGATTAAAAAGAAATAAAAAGCATAAAAATAGTGTTGTTCTTTTTTTAGTGAAAGAGAATATGGCGCATAGAAAGCACAGGCTGCTGCGACAATATTCGTGGTCAAAACAAGAACAATAGATAATGGATCAGCTACAAGAATAATCCCATATGGAGCGACCCAAGATCCGGTTTCAAGAATGATGGATCCACTATTGAAAACAATCCATGTCATATATGATACGATCGCCAGGTTTGCTATTATGAATATCTTTGTTAACCCTCGGGTAATCACAACTTTTTTATTTAAAAAAACTGCGATGATCCCCGCTATTAAAGGAATGATGATTGGCAAAATAACTAAATTACTCATTTTCGTTACCCCTTAATTGTTCCATATTATCTGTCTTATTTTCATTAGCGGTTCGGTATGCTAGTACAAGTATAAGACTAGTCACTCCGAAACTAATAACAATGGATGTTAATATTAATGCTTGTGGCAAAGGATCTGTATAATTGGTTATATTATCCTCTAACACTGGGGGTTGTCCACGTTTGAGTTTACCCATTGTTAAAATAAACAAGTGTGCTCCGTGTGACAGCAGTCCTGTACCAATAACGATTCTTAATAGTTGTTTTTGTAATAGGTTATAAACACCTGTAGCAATTAGAATCCCCGCTAAAATGGAGATAATGATTTCCATTTAATCTGCCTCCTCATTCTTTTTTAACTTTATGAGGCTATAGATAGCAAGAGCTGCGATACCTAAAACAGTTATCTCAAATAATGTATCCAGTCCTCGCATATCAACGAGAATAACGTTGACAACATTAGTCCCGCCTCCAATAGATAGAGCGGTTTCTAAAAAATAGTCGGAAATGGTATCAAACCAGTTACTGCTATGGGCCGATATAGCGATTAAGCTCATTAATGCTCCAAATCCAATTGCCACTGACGCATTAATGCTTTTTGTACGAATCGATTCTGTCCGTTTTCTAAGCTGTGGTAAATGATAAAAACATAACAAAAACAATGCTACTGTTACTGTTTCAATGACTAATTGTGTTAATGCTAAATCAGGTGCCCGATAAATAACAAACAGTATAGCTACACCATAGCCAACTACACCAAGTATTAAAATAGCAGCAAGTTTATTATTAGAAAAAATTGTTCCTAAAGCAGCTATTGTGATAATGAGAACAACGGATATTTCGAGTATCGTAATATCAGCAAGATTATCATAGTTGATTGTAACTCCATCGGTAACAAGTAAAAATACCAATGTAACGATGAACGTTGTACCAAGAATAATAGCCATATACGTACGAACAGAACCATTCATATAAGCGTTGGTAACTTTATTAGAATAAGTATCTATCGTTTGCAAAATAACATTATATACCTTATTAAAGCTCCAATTTCCAGGTAGAAGGCGGTAAACAGCATCCCATTTTGTTCTTGTAAGATATAAAATAACACCAATGCCAACTACTATAAGTGACATTAGTAGTGGTGTTGTAAAACCATGCCAAAACTGAATATTTTTGTATTCAAAAGCATGATTGACTGATTGGGCTGCATGTGCAAGAAATGAACCATTCACGAGATTGGGAAACAACCCAATAGTAATAACACCTAATACTAAAACGATTGGTGATAGCAGCATTCCAACCGGTGCTTCATGTGGTTTCTTAGGAAGTTTATCTAAATTCTTTTTTCCTGTAAATACACCAAAGAAAAAGTAAACTGAATAAACAAAGGTAAATATACTACCAAATACCGCTAGATATGGTACGATTTGCACAAGAAAATTTGTGACCCCATTCATACCTTCATTTAAGTTAAGTGTTGACTCAAAGAATAATTCTTTACTATAAAAACCATTTAAAAATGGCAGGGGAACGCCGGCCATGGAAAATGTTCCTAAAAGGGCGAGCGTTGCTGTGATAGGCATAAAGGAAATCAAACCACCAAGTTTACGAATGTCTCTTGTTCCTGTTTCGTGATCAATAATTCCAGCGACCATAAATAAGCTTCCTTTAAATGTAGCATGGTTTAAGATATGAAATACAGCAGCAAACACTGCTACTTTTGTTCCAAACCCTAACATGGCCATGATCATACCTAGTTGACTTATTGTAGAGAATGCCAGAATTGCTTTTAGATCTGTTTGCCTAACAGCCATATAAGATCCCCAGCACAGTGTAACAATCCCAAAACTACTTACCACAATAAAGAACCATTCATATCCGGAAAATACTGGTGAAAAACGTGCTACTAAAAATAACCCTGCTTTCACCATTGTTGCAGAATGGAGGTAAGCACTTACAGGAGTAGGTGCTTCCATGGCATCAGGTAACCAGATATGGAACGGGAATTGAGCAGACTTTGTAAATGCCCCTAACAAGATAAAACCTAATGCTAGCGGTAAATATGTACTGTCTAAAATAATATCTTTTTGTTCGATCATTCCTTGTATGCTGGTAGTTCCGGTTATAACTGTTAAGAGTATAAAACCTGCAAACATACTTAATCCGCCAAAAATCGTAATCAACATCGATTTTAAAGCGCCATATCTAGAACGTTCATTAAAATGCCAATACCCAATTAACAAGAATGATGAGATAGACGTAAGCTCCCAGAACACATAAAGAACAAATACATTATCAGATAACACAACACCAAGCATTGCAGTCATAAACATAAGCAAGTAAACATAAAACTGTCCTAATCTTTCGCTAGTGTCTAAATAATATACGGAGTATAGAACTACAAGCGTTCCGATACCGCTTATTAATAACACAAATAATAAACTTAATCCGTCTAAGTAAAAATCAAAATTGATTCCCAAAGATGGAATCCAGTTATATGTATCTCTAATAGGTGAAAAACCTGTACCAACAAATCGAATAAAATAAAGGAAAATCATGAAAGGTATAACAAAAACAAAAAAGCCAGTATGTACTTTATGCTTTATTTTGCTGATTATAGGAACAAAACAAGCAAAAAGTAGTGGTATTAATACTGCGAAAATCATTTACTTGGTATCCTCCTTAAAATATAAAATTGCCTATTGAATGTTCGACACTTTACTATCTTATCAATAAATAGAATGAAGTTCCATTCTATTTTAAACGATATAATCGATTTATTGTTTGCAAGGAAAATGAAATTAGAGAGAAGGAAGTGAATAAGACAGGAAAATCAAACCGTGGAATTCCTGAATTTCAAGCTAGAAATTAGCAAATCCAAAAATTAGTTTAACATATTATAGAGCCAGGAAAAATAAAAAACTCCTATCATTGTTTTAATGACAAGAGCTATTTCCATTTGCATAGATTTTATGATTGATAATTTGCACACTTTATCTTATGCATCAGACATCGTCTTTGAATTTCTTCTTTAATCAGCAATATAAAATCTGGGCTTAAATTTAATTCATTTGCTTTATGATATGATTCCAGCAACAATTCATCTGACAAATGTTCCATAAATAGAGCCCCCTTTAAAGTTTGCTTTCGTCTCTATTGATGTACTACTAATTTAGCATGATTCATAACGTAGAACAAGACTCAAGTTATCTACAAACGCCTGTAGATAACTTGTTAATAAAGGAATAATTTGTTGTAAAAGTACTATTTTATAAGGCTGTATAATGTAGGTAAAGTTATCCACAATGCGAAATATGACATAATTTGTCGAACGTTTTTTTGTTAAAGTCCCTCGAAAAAGCACATTTTTCAACTAAATAAGCATATATACACAAAGTTTGATATTCACTTATCGTTAAAGATATTATAGGATTAATACTGTATTGTCATATAAAATAGTTTTATACTAATGAAATAGAGATTGTACAATGAGGTGTTGTAAATTGTTAAAGAATTTTTTACCGAATGAATACGTAAAAAGTGTGTTTGATATTAAACCTGAGGTTTTACATCAAAAAGGAATAAAAGGAATAATTACCGATTTAGATAATACGCTTGTAGCTTGGGATGTGAAAGACGCAACACCGGAAATCATCGAATGGTTTAAACGAATGGAAGAACATGATATTAAGATTACAATCATTTCAAATAATAAATTAGAACGTGTTAAAATATTTTCAGAACCATTAGGTACCCCGTATGTATATAGTGCGAGGAAACCTTTAACACGTGCTTTTAAATCGGTAGCCAAACAGATGCATTTGAAAAAGGAGGAAATTGTTGTAATTGGAGATCAGTTATTAACTGATGTTCTTGGTGGTAATCGTGCTGGATTTTATACAGTATTAGTTGTTCCTATTGTACAAACTGACGAAAAAATTACAAGGATAAACCGAATAATCGAAAGAAAAATCCTGCGTTATATGCAAAAACAGGGTAAGATAAGCTGGGAGGAATGAGGTTTGAATACAAAACTAAATTGTCAGGGCTGTGGCGTTCATCTCCAAACGGAAGACAAGGAAGGTATAGGATATGCCCCTAAATCCGCCTTAAAAAGAGAAGAAGTTTTATGTAAGAGATGTTTCCGTCTAAAACATTATAATGAAATTCAAGACGTTTCCCTAACGGATGATGATTTTTTGAACATGGTAAGTGCAATAAGAGATACGAATGCTTTAGTGGTACATCTTATTGATATATTTGACGTAGAAGGAACCTTGATAAAAAGCTTGCCAAGGATAATAGGCGATAATCCAATCATTCTTGTAGGAAATAAAGTTGATTTATTACCAAAATCTACCAACAAGAGAAAACTCGTTCAATGGCTACAATCTACTGCAAAGGATGCTGGGCTTCATGTTAAAGAAACATTTTTAATATCTTCTAAAAAAGGACAAGGAATCGATGAATTAACATTTCAAATGGAAAATCATCGGAAAAATGGGGATGTCTACATTGTTGGAACGACGAACGTTGGGAAATCTACATTTATTAATCGCCTAATTAAACAATCTACTGGAGAAAATAATGTTATTACAACATCCTATTTTCCTGGTACTACGCTTGGCTTTATTAGCATTCCATTAAATAATAAATCTTCATTAATTGATACACCGGGAATTGTTAACCGGCAGCAAATGGCTCATTATGTTTCAGAACATGATTTAAAAATCATAACGCCGGACAAAGAAATTAAACCAAGAACCTATCAGCTTAATAGTCAGCAGACACTTTTTTTGGGGGGCTTGGCTAGACTCGATTTTATAAAAGGTGAAAAACAGCCTTTTGTATGTTATTTCTCAAACCATTTAAAAATTCATCGTACGAAATTAGAAAATGCAGATCAACTCTACAAAAATCAAATTGGTGACCTTTTGTTTCCACCTGATTTAGAAACATTGGAAATTCTTCCACCTCTGACAGAAAGCACCTATCGTATTACTGAAAAAAAGAAAGATATTATTTTTCCTGGGCTTGGATGGGTAAGTATTCCAGAAGGGAATGTAACAGTAGCAGTTCATACCCCAAAGGGTCTAGCTGCATCCCTCAGAAAATCATTATTGTAAGGAGGATAAATGATGAGTTTTCAATTGGGACTAATTGGATATCCAATAAAACATTCATTATCACCATGGATTCACAAAAAGTTTTTACGAGCTTCCAATTTAGAAGGTGAATATTCAATTATAGAGATAGATCCCGGTCTGAACTTTGCAGATCAAATGGAGAAATTCAAGCAAAATAGGATAGATGGATTTAATGTTACCGTTCCGTATAAACAAAAGATTATTTCTTACTTAGACCATGTGGATGAAGAAGCACAAAATATTGGTGCCGTAAATACAGTTGTAAACCGTAACGGGAAATGGACTGGTTACAATACAGATAGTATTGGTTATGTTCGGTCATTAGAGGCAAAATATCCTGAAGCGTTCACGCAAAAATCAACTCGCATCTTACTTATTGGCGCTGGAGGAGCTGCCAGGGGGATTTATTACTCGCTTGTTTCCTCGGGATTTAAACAAATAGACATAGCAAATAGAACAACTGAAAGTGCAGAGAAAATAGCAAAACATTCATACGTGAACACGAATGTTTTGACATTGACTTCAGCTGAACGGCGACTTGGCAGGTACGATATCATCATTCAGACGACATCTGTAGGTATGAAGCCTAACGAAGATAGAAGCATTATCTCGCTGGAAAATTTAAAAGAGAGCAGTATCGTCAGCGATATTATTTATCAGCCAATAAAAACAAAAATACTTTCAGCCGCTGAATCTAAAGGAGCATCCATCCATTTCGGACATACCATGCTCTTATATCAGGCTCAGTATGCATTCGAAATATGGACGAATCAAAAAATGCCGGTCAATGATATGGATGACCAATTAAAAAATATTTTGGAAGGAAGATAATATGTTAACAGGAAAACAAAAACGATATCTCCGTGCAGAGGCAAATCAATTAAAGCCTATTTTTCAAGTTGGTAAAGCAGGTGTAAATGAAAACATGATTCAACAGATCCAGGAGGCCTTAGAAAAACGTGAATTAATAAAAGTAAGTATATTACAAAATTGCTTAGATGATAGAGGTACGGTAGCTAATCAATTGGTTGAACACACTGGAGCAGAACTAGTGCAGGTAATTGGAAACAGTATTGTACTTTATAAAGAATCACAAGAAAATAAGCAAATACAATTACCTTAAACTACTATAAGTAGATAAAAAAGGAGCATAACATGAAGCGCATTGGTATTTTAGGCGGAACTTTTGATCCACCTCATTTAGGACACTTGCTTATAGCGGAGGAAGCTCGTATTGCGCTCGAACTAGAAGAAGTTTGGTTTATTCCCACTTATGAACCTCCTCATAAGCATGAAGCATCTACAAAAGGAACAGACCGTGTTCAAATGGTCGAGCAAGCGATTTATAATAATAAGAACTTTAAAGTAAGTACAATTGAAATAGATCGTTTAGGAAAATCATATACGTTTGATACAATGAGTACATTAAAAGAAGAGGCTAATGAAGCGAAATTCTTTTTTATTATTGGTGCTGACATGGTTGAATACTTACCACATTGGCATAATATTGATCGCCTAGTCGACATGGTAACATTTGTTGGAGTGAAAAGATCAGGATTTCGCCTGAACTCTAAATATCCAATTATAAAAATAGATATTCCATTGATAGAAATATCCTCTACTTTTATTCGAGAGCGATTAAAAGCTAATAAAACTGTAAAGTATCTTATACCTGATTCAGTGTATACATACATAAAGGAGAAGCGATTGTATGAAGATTGATGATGCTATAGCACATGTAGAACCTCATCTGACGAAAGATCGATTTGAACATACGCTGCGTGTAGCAGAAACAGCAGTTGAGCTAGCGAAATTTTATCACGTAACCTATGAAAAGGCTGAACTCGCTGCCATTTTTCATGATTATGCAAAGTATCGGCCGAAGGAAGAATTAAAAAGATGGATCAAAATGAGTCATCTCCCAAAAGACTTATTAGATTATCATCATGAATTATGGCATGGACCTGTTGGGGCTTTACTCATTGAAAGGGAATACGGAATAACTGATCCCGCTATACAAAGCGCTATTCGATATCATACAACTGGTAAAGCAAATATGAACAAATTGGACATGATTCTTTTTTTAGCAGATTATATTGAACCAGGGAGAAGTTTTCCAGGACTTGATGAAGTTAGAGAAACAGCCTACAATAATTTAAATTATGCCTGCTGGCTAGTATCTCGGAATACAATCCAGTTTTTAATGAAAAAAAATGCGCTTATTTATCCAGATTCATTTCATGCCTATAATTTTTTCACAAAACAAATAAACGGAGGGAATAACTAAATGGATAATAAGGAAATTCTAGAAATCGCTGCTGAAGCATGTGATAATGTAAGAGCAGAGGAAATTGTCGCATTAAATATGAATCAGGTATCACTTGTTGCAGATTATTTTTTAATTTGTGAAGGCAATACAGAGCGACAAGTACAGGCCATTGCTCGATCAATTAAAGACTCCGTTGAAGAACGAGAGATAGCATCTATTAAAAGAATGGAAGGGTTCGAACAAGCACGCTGGGTTTTAGTTGATCTTGGTGATGTTGTTTGTCATATATTTCATAAGGATGAACGGTCTTATTATAATTTAGAGCGGTTATGGGGAGATGCATCACAAATACCTTTACAGATAGGTCAAGAAAGATAAATATGGTCTATCAAAAGATGGCTTACGTCTATGATCAGCTTATGATGGATGCACCTTATGATCAGTGGCTGCAATTTACAGAAGAAGTCTTTAGACAATCTGGGAAAAAGATTAAAAATGTAGCTGATTTAGGGTGTGGCACAGGTGAAATAACAGCTTTATTGGCTGATGAAGGCTACAATATGATTGGAATTGATTATTCATCAGACATGCTCGCATATGCAGAACAGAAAGCACATGATAAAAAACTCCCAATCCACTGGTTGCATCAAGATCTCCGGGAACTGAAGGGATTATCAAATCTAGATGCAGCTGTTAGCTATTGTGATGTGATAAATTATATAACAGAAGACAAGGATCTAGAAATTGTCTTTCAGCGAGTAGCAGATTCATTAAGTAATGGCGGCCTGTTTCTTTTTGATATCCATTCACTGCACCATGTTGAAATTAATTGCATCAATCAAACTTTTGCTGATGTTAATGATGATGTTTCATACATATGGTTTTGTACAGAAGGAGACACACCTGGAGAAATGCATCATGATTTAACATTTTTCACGTTTGATGGCAATTCTTACGAGCGGTTTGATGAATATCACCATCAAAAAACATATCAAATTGATTTTTACAAAAAACTATTAGTGAAAGCAGGATTTGAAAACTTAAAAATAGGCTATGATTTTTCGTTAAATCATCATGAAAATATCCAAGAGGCAGAGAGAATTTTCTTTATAGCGGAAAAAAGGTCGGGATAATACAAATTTCCCGATCCTTTTTTTTAAAAAAGGAAATAAACAAGCTACGTCGAATAAATATAAATATAGAAGCTGCTGCACGATCCCCTTGAAGCGTGCTTCTTACCTATCTCACCCACCCTTATTATATTTTCTTCAAAAGGATGTGTCCCTCATTGAATAGACCACTCAAAAAAGGATTATTTTTATTAATAATAATAGTTTCAATTGTTACATTCCTCATTCTGACAAATGATAGTGATATAAAGAAAGAGGATGAGGATTTTAACGCAGTAATTGCTAAAGACGCTACGGATCAAGATGATCAGGATGTTGTAATTGGCGATAAACAATCGAATTTAGCTATTGTTGATGTAAAAGGAGAAATAAAAAAGCCTGGTATATATGAAGTAGATGTAAATGCAAGAGTTAATGATGTGATTCAAATGGCGGGCGGATTTACAAAAAAAGCCGATGAATCCATTGTCAATTTGGCTCAAAAGGTTCAAGATGAGATGGTGATTCAAGTTCCCGCAAAAGGAGTCGATAGTGGTCACCTCGCTGACGCTAGTCAAAAAACTAAAGAGAGCAATAAAATAAAGATAAATGAAGCTACACAAGAAGAAATAGAAAGTTTATCCGGGATAGGACCAGCTAAGGCCCAAGCAATTATACAACATAGAGAGGAAAACGGATTCTTCCAAACAACAGAAGACTTGCTAGAAGTAAGCGGGATTGGAGAGAAAACCCTGGAAAATCTGCAGGATGAACTGCAAATCCCATAGTTTTTGACGAATTAGAATAAAGAGTTGTAAACTATATAGGTATAGGGGGAGTGAGGCATGGAACGAATTTCATGGGATCAGTATTTTATGGCTCAAAGTCATTTATTAGCACTAAGAAGCACATGCACAAGGCTGATGGTCGGTGCAACGATTGTCAGAGATAAGCGCATCATAGCAGGTGGTTATAATGGAAGTGTTTCTGGAAGTGTTCATTGTAACGATGAAGGTTGTTATGTGATTGATGGACACTGTGTAAGAACTGTACATGCGGAAGCAAATGCATTATTACAATGTGCTAAATTTGGAGTTCCAACAGATAATGCAGATATTTATGTTACACATTACCCATGTCTGCAATGCTGTAAGCAACTAATTCAAAGTGGGATCAAAACGGTATACTATGCGGAAGATTACCGAAATCATCCATATGCAATTGAATTATTTCAGGAAGCAGGTGTGGAAACGAAAAAAGTAGAGCTGAATTATTTGGCAGTTGATACAAAATATAAAGAAAAATCAGCATATGTACAACATTTACTTGAAAAACTTGAATTAAATACAAATGAGCAGGAATTAAGCGTGTTAAAAAAACAGGCGAAACAGCTTTTCACACCATATAGTCAATCAAAATAGGACGAGATCCTTCGCTTAAAAAAGTGAAGGGCCTCTGCTAAGAACTTCATAAAATATTTGTAGAAGAACGATTAATGCAGGTGAGTAATGTATGAGAGGATACTGGCATTTTGCAGCATTTTCAGTAGTTGTAAGTATTTTAACAATATATTTTAAAACTAATTGGTTTATTGTTGGATTTTTTTTATGGTTATTGTATTTGTATTATTATCGAAAATTAGGATCAATCCCAATAATTATGTCCATTATTTCCTTTCTCTTTTATTGGGTATATATACCCAATATTGATGTGGATATGCCCCGAAATGATATGATCTCCAAAGAGACCTCCCATAGTGGTAAAATTACCAGTCCCATATCGTTAACTTCTAATAAAGTTGAATTTCTATTTCAAGAAAGACAAACCCAAAACAAAGTCTCCGTCATTTTCTTTCCGGATGAAAAAAGTTCTTCTAAAAGCTTTTTAAAGCATACCTCGATAAAACATGGTGCAAAATGTATCGTTCACGGTGAATTAGAGCTTCCAGAACAAACCACTAATCCTGGTCAATTTGATTTTCATACTTATTTACTAAAACAAGGAATCACTCATCAAATTATTCTTCAATCTTTCGATGATATTGAATGCCATGGAGGGTCAAGACTTAACCAAATTTTTACTCTGAGAGACAATTTATTAAATTATGTAAATGATAAGTATAGTAAAAAAACGAGCAGTTGGCTAAACGCTCTCGTATTAGGAGACGATTCGTTTATAAGTGAGCAGACTGTAGATTTATTTCAAAGGTGGAATCTCTCACATATACTTGCTATTTCCGGTCTGCACGTTGGATTAGTAGTAGCTCTCTTGTATTTTTTGCTTATCAAGTTAAATATACTGACAAAGGAAAAAGCTAAATTAATCATGATTTTTTTCTTACCTCTTTATGCATTACTTGCTGGGGGAGAACCATCCGTTTGGCGTGCCAGTTTATCCATCATGATTTTTATTATTCTAAACAAAGCTAAATTAAAATTTAATTATACTGACGTTTTAAGCATTGTCTTTCTTTTATTTATTCTTTTTGATAAATATATCGTTTATCATGTAGGCTTTCAATTATCTTTTATCGTTACATTTGGATTGATTTTATCAAAAAACTGGATTGCACAATCTAATTCATCCATATTTCAATTATTACAGATAAGTTTTGTATCCCAGATGATGATTTTACCGCTGCAACTTTCTTATTTTTCCACTTTTCATCCACTATCAATTTTATTAAATGTCATCGTAGTTCCTTATTTTTCAATATTTGTTATTCCTTTAATGTTTATTTTTTTGTTTCTCTCACCGTTTCCAGTATCAATCGTTAAATTTTTAGACTATTTTTTTGTTCACATCCATTCGATATTTATACATTTGGTCACACTTATTGATAAGCATGCAGATTATCCATGGATTATTGGCAATATGCCAATCGTAGCTACAGTCTTATATTATGTTTTATTTTTTATGCTTATGAAGTATCTTCAAAGTGCTAATCATCCTAAAGCTTTTACCTATGGATGCAGTATAAGCTTATTGATTGTATGTTTGGCTTTTCGTCCATATTTATCTCCAATTGGAACTGTAACAATGCTAGATATCGGACAAGGTGATGCATTTGTTATCGAATTGCCCTATCGAAAAGGAGTAATTTTTGTTGATGCAGGAGCGAATTTTACCTTTAACGATTTTGGGTCATCTGACAAAGTATATAAACAAATAATTAAACCATACTTATATTCCAGAGGAATTAATTATATTGATGCTATTTTTTTGAGCCATGAAGATATTGATCATATGGGAAGTGTTGAATATATACTTAGAGATATGAAAGTAAAGGAAGTCATTATTAGTGATTACTATGAGCTCGATCGTCAAACAGTAAAATTATGGAAGGAGTACGGGACACATATTAGGAGATTGAACGATAAAATTGATATAAATGGGCAAGTTTTTCAAACGATTGGTCCAACGAAAGATATGAAATCTCCAAATGAGAATTCTTTAATTTTATATACAAAGTTTGGTGGTATGAGTTGGCTTTTTACTGGGGATAGCGGAACAGATTCAGAAAACGAAATAATGGATCGATACCAAAATCTAGCCATTGATGTTTTAAAAGTCGGCCATCACGGAAGCAGAACCTCAACAAGTAAAATATTTGTCAATCAATTAGATCCAAGCTATGCACTTATATCAGTTGGAAAAAAAAACACCTATGGACATCCAAGTGCAGATGTATTGGAAATACTTGAAAAAGAAAAGGTACAACTATTTCGAACTGATTTAGATGGTGCAGTTCAATTTCGATATAAAAATACGGAAGGAACATTTTATAAGTTTTTACCATAAGATGGGAGTGCAGGGGCTGACGGTTAATACAAAAACAATAAACAAAGAGACTGTCTCATGATCAGTCTCTTTGTTATAGAAGATATTTTTGTAAGTTAAGCCACCACATTGATAATAGCACCAATAGCAAAAAGTACAACAAAGAATACAAATGAAGTAACAAACCCGATAATGGAATCGCTGACGTCATTATTTTTCGATTAGACATCGTTTTCAAATTCGTTCATATCTATCCCTCCTATACCATTTCAAGTATAAAATAAAACGGAAATAAAATCTACTTTTGGTCTTAAATTTCTTCAAGAACTACGTCCTTATGCATCGTTATTTTTAGAAAGAGTTAACAGCTATACTTTTATTAAAAATGGTCAATCTATAACTAATAATCAAATACCGTTTAAGATTTAGTATCCCGGGGCTGAATTTTAAGCGTTTATATAGATTATAGAGGGAAATGAATGAGGTGCGCGTTTCCCTCTAAATTATTACTTGCTATTCTCATCTTTCCGTTTTACCATTGTTATAGCTAAACAATGGAGTGAATATCATGTCGTATTTAGAGGTCTTTAAACAGGTTAAAAATAAAGAAATAAGTGCGATTTTTCTATTATATGGATCTGAGACTTATTTCATACAAAACCTAAAAAAACATATCAGTAACACAGTAATAGGGCACAAAGAGAATGAAAATTTATCTACATACGATTTAGAGGAGGTACCCATTCAGGAAGTAATCTCAGACGTTGAGACGTATCCCTTCTTCGGCGATCGGAAGCTAATCATCGCATCAAATCCCGTTTTTTTAAAAGCAAAACCAGATAAATTACCCTTTGAGCATGATTTAGATGCTTTACAGCAATACGTAAATAATCCTGTTGACTACTCGGTTCTTATATTAACTGCTCCATACGAGAAGATTGATGAAAGGAAAAAAATAAGTAAATTCTTAAGGAAAAAAGCAGCAGTTGTTGAATGTAATCCACTCAAAGATCATGAATTAAATAAGTGGATAACAAACATTGCAAACAGTTTAAAAATCACCATTAATCACGATGTTTATGAAATTTTTGATGCGGAACTGGCCTCTGACCTTAATCTGATGCAAAACGAACTAAACAAACTGGCAATGTATGTTGGGGAAGGAGGAACAGTTACTAAAGAAATAGCCGAGGACTTAATCGCACCTACAGCGAATAGCACCTCTCTCAGACTGGTTGATGCGGTTATTGAACGTAATTTACATAAAGCAATTACCATTTTTAAAGATCTTGAAAAAATGAAAGAAGAGCCAATTGCTCTTATTGCTTTGCTGGCTTTTCAATTTCGCATGATCTTTCGAGTAAAACTTTTAAAACAAAAAGGATATAGTCAATTTCAAATGCAAAAACAGATAGGGGCCCATCCTTATGTTATCAAAATTGCACTCAGTCGGGAAAAACAATTCTCAAAACAAAAGCTCGAGCATATCATGGACCAATTGGCAGATGCAGATTCCGCGATGAAGCGTGGGCAAATGGAAAAAGATTTAGTTTTTGAATTACTATTGTATGAATTAGTTAAATAAATATAAAGAAAAAACGATCCTACCTAGGGATCGTTTTTTAGTGCCCCCAGCATGCGCGAACTCTAACGCCATGTAGTGGTAAGCACATAATTAAAAGCAAGGGTATCTACAGTGATGTAGAATCTGATGGAAGCTCAAGACAAACCTCCGGTCTGACGAACAGAAATCATATAAGAGGCAGTCGCTCCTCCTAATCGTTTATTTTAAGCACCCAGTTGATTGATTTTTTGCTTTAGACGTGATTTTTGACGATTTCCATTGTTAGGGTGGACTACACCTTTTTGTATCGCCTTGTCAATTTGTTTGATTGTATTTTCTAATGCTGCTTTTGCATTTTCAGCATCATTTTCTTCAATTAAGTTTTCAACATGTTTGATCTGTGTACGCATTGCTGATTTGAACACCCGATTATTTTCACGTTTCGTTTCGTTTGTTTTAACACGTTTAATAGCTGATTTAATATTAGCCATCGTTTCACCTCCTCAAAGTTCACCATATAGGATACTTTATCAAAGGATTCGATTCTTTTCAATTTTAATTCACCCGCCAACGCCACTGAAAAACTGTTTTTCATCTACATATATTTTTCTGCTATCTTATACATAAATTTCCATTAATTTGTGAACGCTATTATAAAGTGTAGTAATACGCATGAAAGGAAGAATGAGGAATGAAAAAACGTGAACATATGCACAAACAAGTACGAACGGATTTAGCTGTTGAAGCTAAGAATATGTATGTTGAAAATGAGCACACAGATAACAAGCAGATACAAGGTGTTACTGTAAAAGAGCAAGTAAAAGAGAATATTAACATTTCTTATGTAGAGATAAATGAAAAAGGAGCCAAATTGCTCGAAAAAAAACCTGGTTCCTACGTAACCATTTATGCGGATGGTGTAAAAAAACAAGATACGAAGCTACAGGAGAAGGCAGCTAAAGTGTTAGCTGGAGAGTTAGAACAGTTGTTAAAAAAGAATAATATAAGTTCAGGTAGTACTGGATTAATCGTCGGACTTGGCAACTGGAATGTGACACCTGACGCACTTGGGCCAATGACAATAGAAAAAATTCTCGTAACAAGCCATTTATTTAAATTGGAACATGAAACAGTTGCGGAGGGTTATCGTTCCGTTTCTGCAGTGACTCCGGGGGTAATGGGTGTTACCGGAATTGAAACAAGTGATATTATCTTTGGGATCGTAGAGAAGGTAAAACCGGATTTTGTTATTGCTGTTGATGCTCTTGCTTCAAGGTCAATAGAACGTATAAATGAAACAATACAATTATCTGATTCTGGGATACACCCAGGTTCAGGTGTGGGTAATAAACGCAAAGAACTAAGTCAGGATACACTAGGTATTCCAGTCATTGCAATTGGCGTACCAACAGTTGTAGATGCAGTCACGATTACTAGTGATACAATCGATTTCTTGTTAAAGCATTTTGGCAGAGAATGGAATGAAAGAGACCAGCCATCAAAGGCTTTAGCACCCGCTTCCTTATCCTTTGGTCACAAAAAGCTAAAAGAAGAGGACCTTCCCGATGAAGAACAACGAAAAGCCTTTCTTGGGATCGTAGGAGGCTTATCCGAAGAGGAAAAAAGATCATTGATTACTGAAGTATTAAGTCCCATTGGTTATAATATGATGGTTACTCCAAAAGAAGTGGATGGTTTTATGGTCGACATGGCTAATGTGGTTGCTAATGGTATTAATGCTGCATTACATGAAAAGGTGGATGTTGATAATTTCGCATCTTATACTAGATAATTAACGTAATCTTCTATTAAAAAAGAAAGATTTTGTTCTACCATCTAAAGTTTAGACATAGATTTTACTATAGAATCAAACTAGCTTTAGAAAGGGTGGAACGATGTCTGTAAAATATAATAAAAAATATAGAATGACGCGGTTTAATCCTTTTTATAAAAAAGGCGGATTGTATCTGATAAGCATCATCGTTTTATTTATTTCAATTGGTATATTAACAACAATTAAACCAGCTTATCGTTTTTCATCCGACACCATTACTAGATGGACAAGTGATATAGATAGTTCCACGTTTCTGTATTTGATGGGGACAGAGAATAGAATTTTTAAGGAAGCTTTTCCAAAAGATAAAAAACTTCCAAAGTTATCTACTACTTTATTTCAAATAGCTACGAACATAAAGCCTTCTGATCCCAGCAGTTTGCTAGGGCAGGAGTTACCAGGTTTCTCATCTTTCGGAAGTAAGGTTATTGTTGCTGGTGAAGGAACAGATTACACAAATCTGGCTATGGAATCCTCTCCACCTTTAGAAGATGTATTAGAAGATAGAGAAGCTGTATTGGATGAACCATCTGAAGAAGAGTCTGATAGAGAAGATGAAAATAAAGAAGCAAACCAAAGCACAGGAGAAAAAGACACTGTTTTTATATACAATACGCATACACGGGAATCTTTTTTACCACACTTGCCAAATGTAACGGATCCGAATCAAGCGCATCATGATGAGGTGAATATTACAAAGGTTAGTGATAGGATTGCCAAAAAGTTAAAGTCGAACGGGATTGGAACAAATGTAAATAATACAGATGTAATGAATATTTTAAAAGAAAAAGAATGGGAATACGGACAGTCCTATGATGCTTCAAGAAGTATAGTAGAAGAAGCTGTAGCTTCAAACAAGCATCTTCAATATGTATTTGATATACACCGAGACAGCTTGCCACGAGATAAGACAACAAAGAAAATCAATGGTGAATCTTATGCACAGATTTTATTTGTTGTTGGAGCTGACTATGACGATTATGAGAAAAACCTAGCGGTAGCTACTGAGTTGAATTCACTTATAGAAGCAAAGTACCCCGGTCTGAGTAAAGGAGTAATTACAAAAGAAGGTGCTGGTACAAACGGCATCTTTAACCAGGATTTGTCTGAAAATGCTCTGTTAATTGAATTTGGTGGTTATGAAAATACTTTTGAAGAATTATACCGTACAGCAGATGTTGTTGCAGAAGTGTTTAGTGACTATTATTGGGACGCTGAAAAAGTAGACGCAGACTAAACGGAGGTATAGCTTATGGTACGTTCATTTATCGTTTTTCTAATGTTAATCGTTGTTTTCTTAGCGGGTATGTTGTTTGGAATAGACCGGGGACAAATCGCTTCAAAACCTGTGGAGACGGATACAGAGAGAATAGTGAATCATGAAGAAGAGAAGATGGATGAAGGTGAAATTATAGAAAAAGAGCGAATTCTACAGATCGAAGAGGCGGATGAAACAACTACGGCTGACGTAGAGCCAGATAACCATTTGACTCAAAAAACGGCATCTGTTTTAGAAGCAGGGGTCAAAGGATTTTATGAAATAATCGTACAAATATTATACCAGATATCACAGTTGTTTATTTAGCAAATAATCCTTTTCCCGCCATAGATCATTTGGGAGAAGGATTACTTTATATATGTTCTAAATCTTGAAACTAAATAGTTCAATTGCTATAATCAACCTAGTTGTTAGTAGCTTTTTATGTTGATAAATAGACTGCAAAAACTAATTTCAAACATACAAAGGGACCATTTGTTATAGGTACCTTAGCTTAGTCTTTATCCTTATTAGATATATAGGAGTGAACGACACGAATGGAAAACAAACAAAAATATGTACGTAATTTTTCGATCATAGCCCATATTGACCATGGGAAATCCACTTTAGCTGATCGAATTTTAGAGAATACGAAAGCGTTATCGAAGCGAGAGATGAAAGATCAATTCCTTGATGGAATGGATTTAGAAAGAGAGCGGGGTATTACTATTAAATTAAATGCCGTTCAACTTCATTACCAAAGTAAGAACGGTGAAGAATATATATTCCATCTGATCGATACACCTGGACATGTAGATTTTACATATGAGGTCTCACGAAGTCTTGCTGCCTGTGAAGGTGCAATTTTAGTTGTTGATGCAGCCCAAGGCATTGAAGCACAAACCTTGGCGAATGTGTATCTTGCGCTAGATAACGAACTAGAAATTATTCCTGTTATTAATAAAATTGATCTTCCAAACGCAGATGTTGATGCTGTAACAAAAGAGTTAGAAGATGTAATCGGTGTTGACAAAAGTGATATTTTGCTAGCTTCAGCAAAAGCTAATATAGGCATCGAAGACATCTTGGAACGCATTGTAGAGGCAGTCCCTCCACCGGTTGGGGAAATAGAACAACCATTAAAAGCGCTTATTTTCGATTCGCTATATGATCCTTACCGCGGAGTGATTGCCTACATATGTATTAAAGAAGGATCTGTAAAAGTTGGCGACAAAATCATGTTAATGGCCAACGGGAAGGAATTCGAAGTAAATGAACTAGGTGTTTTTACACCAACGCCCGAAAAGAAAGATGAATTAGTTGTAGGCGATGTAGGATATTTAACAGCATCAATTAAAACAGTCGGTGATACTCAAGTCGGTGATACGATCACATTAGCTGACAATCCAGCGGAAATGCCTTTGCCAGGATACCGACCATTAAATCCAATGGTATTCTGCGGTTTATTTCCAATTGATTCAAATAATTACAATGACTTAAGGGAAGCTCTTGAACGATTAGAATTAAACGACTCAGCTTTGCAATATGAACCAGAAACATCCCAAGCTCTCGGTTTTGGATTTCGTTGTGGGTTTTTAGGTCTTTTACATATGGAGATTGTTCAAGAAAGAATTGAACGGGAATTTAACATTGAGCTGATCACTACTGC
>Ga0079226_10001008_pt1 | contig 21255 bp, 22 predicted proteins | sample Poulit2014_FD_76345 | JGI IMG/M metagenome (GOLD analysis project Ga0079226, IMG submission 76345) | Agricultural soil microbial communities from Georgia to study Nitrogen management - Poultry litter 2014 | ecosystem: Environmental > Terrestrial > Soil > Agricultural land | place: USA: Georgia... | reverse complement strand
TGTGGATTTGATAATGGATGCGTTTTTTGTTTTGTTCGTAGATGTCCTCGAATAGGTCATTTTCCTCTTTTTGCATAGATTTTTCTCCTTTGTGTGGAATTTTATGTGGGATAATGGTGGGTGTTTTCGTTGATGACTGTCGGAAGGTTGTGTGTGACGAGTGGGTCCTTTGTAGTTGTGCTACTTTTTGGGAATGGGATATACCGTCGCATGCGGGTTGGGTAGGGTGTGCTCGTCTGAATATCTGTATGTAAGTGTTTGCATGTGGGTGCTTATAGCAGTGTCTGGTGCGCCATTGTATATTGGTCGTGTGCCTTATGGATATTGAGTAGGGGGGATCTGTCTGAAATGGCGTGATGCGACGATGAGGGCTTGGGAAGTGATATGCGGGATCGCGGTGATAGAGAGGTATGTTAAGTGAGCAATAGAAGACTGTTTTGTTTAGGTAAAAAGTACTATGCTCATATGTATTATGACTGATTGTGAATGGAAAAAACACGCCTCATTCGGCGTGTTTTGTTTTGGTGTTTTAGAAGAATAGTCTATAAATTTAATTTGTATTAGTGCGAATTGTCATTAAAAAGAAAGGGTTTACATATAGACTAATAAGTGATATCATTAGCTTGATAATTAGTCAAAGTCAATGACTAATTAATTTAAAAAGGAGTGATAAAGTGCATGGCTTAGACTGGCTGGTCATAGTGGGGTTTTTCTTAGCAATGGTATTAATAGGTACCTGGTCGTATCGAAAAATTAAGGGATCAAAAGACTTTTATGTAGCTGGTGGTAAATTGCCTTGGTGGCTTTCGGGAATTTCACATCATGTATCAGGTTATAGTGGGGCAGTCTTTACAGGCTACGCTGCAATTGCTTATACTCACGGATTTACCATTTACGTTTGGTGGGCATTAGTTATCGCAATTGCTGTTATTGTCGGTGCACATTTAATAGCTCCAAAGTGGGCAAATTTGAGAATCAACTACAATGTTGAGTCACCTACTGAGTATTTATCTATAAGATATAATTTCTTTACGCAACAATTAATGGCTTGGTCAGGGGTGATTTTGAAGCTATTTGATGTGGGTGCGAAATGGGCCGCAATCGGTATTCTACTAAATATATTTACTGGTTTACCACTTGTATATGGTGTTTTAATTTCAGGTGTCGTTAGCCTTATATATATTACTATAGGTGGGTTATGGGCGGATGTGTGGACTGATTTTGCCCAATTTATTGTCCAGATAGTGGCTAGTATTGTTATGTTTGTTGTTGTAATGAATATGATGGGCGGGGTGGGCAGCTTGTCTAGTATATGGAATGAATTACCTGCCTCACATAGTCAATGGTTTAACGAGCCTTATACACTCACTTATGTTTTGCTTTACTTTTTTGTTGTGTTTTTAAGTTACAATGGAGGAACTTGGAACTTAGCAGCAAGATATATCTCGTCACCTTCTGGTAAAATGGCGAAAAAAAGTGCGTATTTATCAGGTGTATTGTATCTAATATTTCCTCTGATTATGTTTTTTCCTATGTGGGCTGCCCCTCTTATTATACCGGGAATAGATAATCCCGATAATTCATATGGATTGTTAGCGATAGAATTGCTACCTGCGGGGTTAGTTGGTTTGGTTTTATCAGGATTGTTCGCAGCCACAATGTCTATGACCTCCTCAGATGCTAATACTATATCGGCAGTAATAACAAGAGATATTTTACCAAATTTATCAGAAAAATTCAAAAATATGTCGCAAAAACAGGGTCTTCGAGTAGGAAGAATAACTACATTCATATTTACATTTTTGACTTTATTGATTGGTATTCAAAATGAATACTTTGGTGGGGTTATTGGATTAGTTATTGAATGGTTCGGAGCACTAATAGGTCCTATTTCTGTCCCAATGGTTTTAGGGTTATTGCCAGTCTTTAAATATTCAAATGAAACGGCTGCAGTATCTTCTGTTTTTGCAGGATTATTCACATTTGTTCTAACGAAACTCATAGACGTACCATTATCTATTTCTGTTGGATCTCCTGTTGTCGTTTCACTTATAGTCTTTATTGGATTAGGATTTTTAAATAAAAAGAAAGGTATTAGAAGTGAAGTAGAAGAATTAATCATGCGTGTAAATCAAAAAATTAAATAGAAGCAAAGAGAAACTTGCAGTCAATGGTACTGTAGACTTCTCTTTGCAAGCAAGTATAAAATATATAAAGGGTGATATTGTGATTGGAAAGAATTTACAAGATAAATATGTAAAGGACTTAGAATATAATTTTTTACCCTTTTGGGAAAAGTCAATTGATAAAGAATATGGTGGTGTATTTACCTGTTTTACAAATAAAGGAGATAAAAAAGTAAGTGATAGAAAATATACTTGGTCACAAGGACGCTTTTTATGGATTTGTTGTAATTTATTAAAAAGAGAAAGTTTGTTTTCAAGTTTATCATCTATTTGGGAGGAAGCAGCAGATAAAACATATCGTTTTTTACAAGAACATATTGTTATGCCAAATAATAATGTTGTTTATGCTGTAGAACGAGATGGAGAAAAGATATCTGATCAAATGAATATAAGTATTTTTGCTGATTGTTTTTATGTGTTAGGTTGTAATGCTTATGCACTGCATAAAAAAGATGTGCGTATTTTTGATGAGATTTTAGTTATATATCAATCTATAAGGGAAAGAATCAAAAGGAATGAATTTACATCTGAGCCGTATCCTGTTCCGGATGCTTTTAAGTCACATTCAATACCCATGATTTTTCTGAATTTATCGCAAGAAATGTATGAAACCGCTCGAATGTTTAATCATTCTTCTGAAAATGATTTGTATAAGGATATGCAACAAAATTTTAATGATATTATATCTAATTTTGTACATTCTGAAAGAATAGTAGAAATGTTACCTGATAAAGAGAAGGATAAACAAACTCTGTTGGCAAGACATGTTAATCCAGGGCATATGTTAGAATGTATTTGGTTTATGGCACATAGTATGGATCATTTAGGATTTAATCAAGAGCAAAATCATATAAAGAAGCTAGGTAAATTAGCGGAAAGTGCTCTTGACATAGGGTGGGATGAAAAATATGGTGGCATCCTAAGATTTGTTGATAAAGATGGTGGTGAACCGAAAGGAGAAAGAAGAAATATGGTATTTGAAGAATTAATACTAGATACATGGGATACAAAATTATGGTGGCCGCATTCTGAAGCTCTCTATACTACCTTGCTGCTTGCAGATATGACTGATAATGATAGATGGCTATCATGGTATGAACAAATAGAAGAATATGTTTTTCATACGTTCCCCAATAAAGATAATACGGTTGGTGAGTGGATTCAAATCCGAAATCGTATGGGCGACCCTAGTGATAAACTAGTTGCTTTACCAGTAAAAGATCCATTTCATATTATTAGAAACTTTTTATTGATTTCAGATTTGCTTGGAGGTAAGTGAAATGCAATTAGGTAAAAGTAAGCTAGATATTACACCAAATGATTCAATACAGCTTGCTGGTTTTGCTCATCGAAAAGGATCTACGCAAAAAATAATGCAGAGGTTGTATATTAAAACATTTGTATTAAGGAATAATAGTAAAGAAATACTTTTTATTATTGCTGATTTAATATGGTGGGATGATTTATTTGTTGAAGACCTTAAAGAGGATATTGCCTATAAGTTTGCTATTCCGGAAGAATATGTGTGTTTTCATGCTACACACAATCATTCTGGACCACAGACAAGTTCAAAGTTCAGCCAACAATTAGGACTGGCATCAAACTCTTATTTACATTTTTTAAGGGAACAGATTCTACTGGGTATAGAGGAAGCGGAAGAAAACATTGAAGAAGTTTCAATGAAGATTGGCAAAGGGGTTTCCGATATTGGAATATATCGACGGTCAACGGTAGGTGGGAAAGCAAAAATGATGCCTAACTCTGAGGTAGCCATAGATAATGAATTAACAACTGTTTCTTTTCATACAAAGGATTTTAAAACCAAAGCAGTATGGATTCATTATACTTGCCATCCCACTACTACAGATGAGAATATCATATCAAGCGAGTTCTCAGGTATGTGCTGTGAACAATTAGAAAAAAGATATGAGAATGCCACATTTGCATTTCTACAAGGATTTTGTGGTGATATTAGACCGAATCTTGTTGAAGAAAATCAGTTTTACCGTGGAACCGCAGATGACTTACAAGAAATGAGCATTCAATTTACAAAAGATGTATCACAAGCTATCAAATCAAATAGAATGAGCTCTGGAAATGGATCGTTTTATTGTAACCAATATATATTACCTTTAATTTTTAGTGATAAAAATGTAAGACAACTAGTTCCTAGTTCCCTTTTTGCAGAATGGCCGGAATTAGTACACCATAATATGGAAAAAGGCTACAATTTAACTATTCAACATATACACATAAGTGAAGAATTATCATTTATATCCTGTAATGCTGAGTTAGTTCAAGATTATGGTTTATATGTAAGGAATTTAAAGAATGGTCTTCTACCATTAGGCTATTCAAATGGAATGATGGGATATATTCCAACCACTAAACAACTTCGTGAGGGAGGCTATGAAGCTTTGGATTCTATTTTTTACTTTGGTTATCCATCTACAATACACTCAGAAATGGAAGAAAGGATAAAAATAAAATTTAACAGAGTTTTAGGAGGTAAAAAATAATGAAAATTACATATAAAGGAAAAAAGGATCAATTACAATATTATGTTTGTCCCGACAGGAACGAGATGGGCAAAGCCTCAGCACAACTGACTGCGGAGCGAATTAAAAGGGTGCTAGAAGAAAAAAAAGAGGCCCGAATTATATTTGCATCCGCACCATCACAGGATGAATTTCTTTATTATCTCACAAAGGATGAAGATATTGATTGGTCAAAAATAATAGGCTTTCACATGGATGAATACATAGGACTCCCGGAAAATTCAGAGCAATTGTTTAGGAGATACTTAGAAAAGAACCTAGTCCATAAAGTTAACTTTAAATCGTTTCACTTTATAGATTCTACAAAAGATGCGGAAGAGATGGCAATGATTTATTCAAAGCTATTGAGCGAAAAACCTGTAGATTTGTGTTGTTTAGGAATAGGTGAGAATGGTCATATAGCATTTAATGATCCCCCTGTGGCTGATTTTAATGATCCAAAACTTGTTAAGAAAGTCGAACTTGATAAACGTAGTCGTCAGCAACAGGTGAATGATGGAAATTTCAAAGATATTGAGGAGGTTCCTACCCATGCTCTCTCGTTAACAATTCCAGCACTAACTTCGGCAAATGCCATGGTGTGTACTGTGCCTGGAGCAACTAAAAAAGAGGCAGTTAATAAAGTGTTTTATAATCAGATATCCACAGAATGCCCAGCGACTATAATGAGAAGGCATTCAGAAGCATTCTTGCTTTTAGATGAGCAAGCTTACGGAAAAGAGTGACAGGAGCGATGGAAAATTTGCATACAATAGAAGGTATACATTATAAAACGGGTAAGCTAATCGAGGTGGTAATAAGAGATGAATACATCTATGCAATTCATGAAATAGATAATGAGGAAAGAGTAAATCAAATAATTGCACCAGGATTTGTAGATATTCAAATTAATGGGTATAAAGGTTTTGATTTTAACAAGGTGCCGCTGAGTGGAGAAGAGTGGAAAGTTGTATCACAGCACTTGCTTGAAATCGGGGTAACAACATTTTATCCAACCATTATAACAAATACAGTCAAACAATTATCTGAGATTTTTAAGGAGAATATGAAAGTCTTAAAAGATATGGATATGTTAAATAATGTTATAGGGGGGTTTCACCTCGAAGGTCCGTATCTATCTTTACAAGATGGACCTCGGGGTGCACATAATAAAAAGCATATTAAGAAGCCAGATTGGGAAGAGTTTTGTAATTTACAGGAAAATGCTGAAGGACAAATTAAACTAATAACACTTTCCCCAGAGTGGGATAATGCAGCTGAATTTATAGAAAGATTAACAAAATCAGGCGTGAAAGTGGCTATAGGACATACTAACGCTAATTCAGAACAGATTCGAGAAGCAGTAGAGGCTGGAGCCATCCTGTCTACTCACTTAGGTAATGGAGCGCACATTACATTGCCTAGGCATCCGAACTATATTTGGGATCAGTTGGCGGAAGATAATCTTTGGTCTTCTGTTATTTCTGATGGACATCACCTCCCTTCTAATGTTTTAAAAGTTATTAATCAAGTGAAAGAAAAAAAGATGATTCTAATTAGTGATAGTGTTGCTTTGGCTGGTAAAGAACCTGGAAATTACAATACTTCCGTAGGCGGTGAGGTAACAGTAACCGAAAATGGTCGATTACACTTACGAAATGAACCAAATTTATTAGCTGGTTCGGCGAAAAATTTATTACAAGGTGTGCAGCACTTCGTACAGAAAGGTATAGGCAATATGAAAGAGGGTATTAATAAAGCGTCTATATATCCAGCATCTTTAATGGACTTGCCAGTAAAAGATGGACTTACTGTGGGTGCGCCAGCTGACTTAATTGTATTAAATCAGAATCATGATGATTGGAAAGTAATTCAAACCATCAAATACGGTAAAAAAGTAAAGGATGATAAATTATGACCTTAATGGAAACGTATTATAATAATATAACGCATTATCTTCAAGAAATAATGAAAACAGAAAGTGAAAGAATATATCAAGCTGCAAGTATAATAGCAGATTATATTAAAGAGGACAAAATCTTTTTTGTTTATGGTCCTGGTGGACATTCTAATTTGGCTACACAAGAAGTTTTCTTTCGAGCTGGAGGACTCATGCATGTCAGTGCTATTTTAGATGAGGGGACCCTTTTAAGCAGTGGTGCGTTGAGGTCAATGGCAATAGAGAGAACATCTGGCTATGGCAAAATTGTTATAGACGATTATAATTTACAAGAAGATGATCTACTAATAATAATTAATGCTTACGGAATTAATACAGCAACAATTGATGCGGCATTAGAAAGCAAAAAACGAAACTTAAAAACAATAAGCGTCTCTTCGCACCAACATGCTCGCAACACACCAAATGAACATCCGGCGAGGCACCCATCTAAAAAAAATCTACACGACTTGACAGATGTGAGCATTGATTCAAAAGTCAAAGTAGGTGATGCAGTAATAAGTATTGAAGGTCAAGAACAAAAGGTGGGAGCAATTTCAACATTTACTAATGCGTTTATCTTAAACTGTATATGTAATGAAGCGATTAATATATTAGCGGCTCAAGACATCCAACCACCCATATGGAAAAGCGGTAATGCATCTGGAGGGGATGAGTGGAACTCACAATTTATTAATCGATTTAAAGGAAGAATTAAGAATTTGTAATTAATAGTTAAGAGGGTAATTATCTTTGTATATTAAGGAGAATTTATTTTGGTAAAAGGCACAAGTGTTCTTCGAGAACTTAATAAACGTAAAATACTATCTCTAATCCGACAGCAAGGGAAAAGCTCACGTCAGGACTTAGTAGATCAAATGAATGTAAGTAAAAATACAATATCACTAATTGTAGATGAACTCATTCGTCACAATGTTTTAGAAGAATCAGGTGAAAAGGAAGAAGGAAGAAGAGGTAGACCAAAGGTAATTATTCAAATTAACAAGGAAACTTTAAAAACTATTGGGATTTCAATAAGTAAAAATCATATTGATTATTCTGTTATTAATTATTATGGAGAAATAATTGAAAGCAAATCGCTTGGGAATAATAGTACGGATGTTAAAGAAACCATAAAAGAAATATTGAAGATTGCCCACATATTATTGGCCCGTTATGAACATGTTATCGGAATCGGTATAGGTGTACCGGGTAATGTTGACTCCGAAAAAAAATATATATATGAATCGACTCATCTCGGGTGGGAAAATGTATCGCTAGACGAATTGAATCAATTACGGTCCTTTGTTCTTGTTCGTAATAGCGTTAATATGGGAGCGACACAAGCTTTAGATTGGGACTCTCAAGCGGGCAAACAAAGTAATTTATTTTATTTGAGAGTAAGCGAAGGTGTAGGTGGCGCATATGTAGTTAATAATAAATTGATAGAAGGTAGCAGTTGGACAGCGGGGGAAATTGGGCACATTTCGGTAGATGCTGGTGGTAGAATTTGTGAATGTGGTCAAAAAGGTTGCTTGGAACAGTTGGTTAATTATAACGCTTTGATAAATGACCTGGCTTCTATTGGAATTGCACCTCCTTCTATTATTGCTAACAGCCTTCTCTTTGAGCAAAAACACTTTGAATCAAATAATGTAAAGAACTTAATGTTAGATTACGGTAAAAATTTCGGTAAAGCTCTCATATATGTAATGCATCTCCTAAATCCTAGTAAAGTAATATTGGATACTCCTTACAATGTTTTTGATGATTTCCAAAACGCATGTCTTTCTTTTATCAAAAAAAATGCTTTGAAAATGCCTAATAAAAACACAAAATTCATATTTGAAAAAGAAAGATATGATTTAAGTAAGGGAGCAGCATTTTCTATCATTATCAACTATGAACAGGAAATGGAAAGTTACTCCTTTTAGATAAGTGTTTATATATTACGTTGTATATTTTGCAAATACTAGGAAGAAGGTTTGAGAAAGGAATGCAATACCCCTCACACTGTGAAGTATTATTTAAAAGGCATTTTATAATTTATAAATTCGGGAGGTATATAGATGGAAATGAGTTTTCGATGGTACGGTTCGGATGATCCAGTAAAATTGGATAAGATAAAGCAAATTCCAGGTTTAACAGGTATAGTATCTGCAATATATGAAATTCCAGCTGGAGAAGTATGGCCATACGAAAAAATCATAGAGCTCAGGAATACGATTGAAGCACATGGATTGCGTCTCAATGTTATTGAAAGTGTGCCAGTACACGAAGATATTAAGCTTGGGGTTTCTACAAGAGATAAATGGATAGCTAATTACAAAGAAACACTACGTAACCTGTCCAAAGCAAGGGTGAATACAGTTTGCTACAACTTTATGCCGGTATTTGATTGGACGAGGTCTAGCTTACAGGCAGCTCTCCCAGATGGATCAAACTCCTTGCTCTACGATGCAGAAAAAATAAGCCAGATCAATCCACTTAATGGTGAATTGACATTGCCAGGTTGGGATTTGTCTTTTCAAAGCAATGATCTGAAGCAAGTGATGAATTCATATCAGAAAGTTACAGAAAAAGACCTTATGGAAAATCTTATTTACTTTTTGAAATCCATCATTCCTGTTGCGGAGGAAGAAAATATACTATTGGCCATTCATCCTGATGATCCTCCATGGACAATATTTGATTTGCCAAGAGTGGTTACAGGTAAAGAAAGTATCGCATATATTTTGGAAGAGGTGAGCAGTCCCAACAATGGAATTACATTCTGTTCAGGTTCCTACGGTGCGGATCCAGAGAACAATCTAATGGATATTATTGAAACAGCAAAAGACAGAATTCATTTTGTTCACGCGCGTAATGTGAAATGGACTGGGGATCATTCATTCCAAGAAACCTCTCACTTGAAGCGTGATGGTTCACTTGATATTCCCGTTATAATAAAAAAACTACATGAAGTGGGATTCAGCGGCCCTATTCGTCCTGATCACGGAAGAATGATTTGGGGAGAACAGGGAAGACCTGGATACGGCTTATACGATCGTGCGCTTGGTGCCGCTTATTTAAACGGAATTCTAGATTCTTTACAATAGGAGTGATTAAATGAAGTTGCCACTTAAAGTAGATTTAAATAACAAGATAGCTGTTGTGACTGGTGGAAGTGGTGTACTTGGCTTGTCTCTCAGTCGCGCACTTGCGAAAGCCGGAGCGACTGTAGCTGTGTTAGCAAGAAATCAAGAGAAAATAGACCGCGTTGTGCAAACTATTAATGATGAAGGCGGGAAGGCAGTCGGATATAGCGCTAATGTTCTTGATAAAAAAGAATTGGAAAAAGTCCACGCGAATCTAGCTGAATCCTATGGACCATGTTCGATTTTAATTAACGGGGCGGGAGGCAATAACTCGAAAGCTTCGACGTCACATGAATACGCCACCAAACAAAACATTCTGGATACGGGGGAACAATCTTTTTTTGATCTTTCCCCGTCAGCAGTTGACAATCTTTTTAATTTGAATTTTCTTGGTACGTTACTTCCTACTCAGGTATTTGCAAAAGATATGATTGACCAAACAGAGTGTACTATTATAAATATTTCTTCTATGAATGCGTATAGTCCACTCACCAAGATTCCGGCGTACAGTGGGGCAAAGGCTGCTGTGAGTAACTTTACCAAATGGCTAGCAGTTCATTTTTCAAAGTTAGGCATACGAGTGAATGCGATGGCACCTGGCTTTTTCCTTACTGAGCAGAACAGGGAACTCTTAATACAAGAAGACGGTGGATTAAGTGAACGTGCCGAAAAAATCTTGTCACAGACACCAATGGAACGGTTTGGAGAACCGGAAGAACTCATTGGCACGTTGTTATGGCTTGTTGACAATAATGCATCCTCATTTGTCAATGGTGTGGTCATTCCCATTGATGGCGGATTTTCAGCCTATTCAGGCGTGTGAAAGGAGGAAAAATAATGCAAACGTATCATCTACTGGATCAAATGCTTGAAGGTAAACTGGTAATTGTTATCCGTGGCAGTAATGTTACTATCGCTCGAAAAACAGCTGAAGCATGCATGCGCGGTGGTGCAAAAACATTAGAAATAACGTTTACAATACCTGGTGCCTCTGAACTATTGAAAGAAATGACTGAACGATATAATAATATATTATTTGGAGCAGGAACTGTTCTGGATGCACAAACTGCAAGTTTAGCGATTACTGCTGGAGCAAACTTCATTGTTAGTCCCGGGTTTGACAAAGAAACAGCTAAACTTTGCAATCAGTATGGGATTCCTTATTTTCCCGGTTGCATGACGGTAAATGAAATTTTGTATGCTTTACAATATGGCGTTTCGGTTGTCAAATTGTTTCCTGGGGATGCTTTTTCTCCTAATTTCATAAAAAGCATACACGGACCACTACCACATGTGAACATTATGCCCACTGGTGGAATTACCCTTGATAATGTAGGAGAGTGGTTCGAAAAGGGCGCTGTCATGGTTGGGATAGGCGGGGAAATTACTCGTCCATCAAAAAATGGAGAATTTGAAAAAGTTGAAGCACTTACCAGGTCATTTCAAAAAGCTGTACAGGAGGTGTAATTTAATGCCAAATGTGATTACTATTGGTGAAATGATGGCTCGCTTAACCCCTGTACGAAATAAACGCTTGCGAGAGGCGGATCAGTTCAATGTTTTTTATGGTGGGGCTGAGGCGAATGTAGCGATAGCCTTAAGTCAGTATGGACATAAAGTTTCATTCATGACAGTTTTCCCGAAGAATGAATTGGGTGATGCTGCGGAGGCACAGCTAAAATCGTGTGGCATTGATACTTCCTTAGTTTTTCGAGGAGGTGAGCGTCTGGGAGCATATTATTATGAAGAAGGCTATTCCCTGAAACCAGCAAATGTGATATATGATCGGAAACATTCATCTATACATTCGCTTCCTAAAATGGAAATAAACTGGGATAATGTTTATGAGGACGTTAACCTTTTGCATATAACTGGTATTACACCTGCTTTAGGTGAGGGTATGAAAGCATTTACTGTAGAGGCTGTAAAACAAGCTAAGCGGTTTGGTGTAAAGGTCAGTTTTGATTGCAATTTCCGGAGTAAACTCTGGACAGCTACAGAAGCGAAAAATTCTTTTCTGGAGATTATTCCGTATACGGACATTTGTTTTGCTGGATATAAAGATTTCACATCTCTGTTCGGTGAAGATGGGCCTCTGGATTTTGAAGAAAATAAACTTAAGGAATTTTACCAGAAGTACGCAGAAAAGTATGGTATAAACGTACTTGCATCAACTAGAAGAACTGTGAAGTCATCTAATCTTAATGAACTACAAGGCTATTTGTATCAGGATGGAATCTTAAATAAAACTGAAAACATATCATTTGAAATATTGGATCGAATAGGCGGGGGGGATGCTTTTGCGAGTGGAGTTTTACATGGACTTCTTTCAAATCGAGATACGAAGAAAGTAGTTCAATTCGGGATAGGATCCAGCGTCTTAAAACATATGGTATATGGGGACCATAATCAGTTTACGGTAAAAGAAGTGGATGAGTTTCTTGCTGGGAATATGAATGATGTGAAACGGTGAATCTCATAATATGATAGTTTGTCATATACAAAAGGAGCTAAAAAAAATCACGTATTTAATCAGGACAAGGAATAGATTTGCTCATCAAGTTAATGATATTTCGTTTAAACGCGGATATTAAAAACTTATGTTCAAATTTTGAAATTCCTAAGAACTCATATGTGCAGGAGTTCATTCCGTTTCCCGATAAAGAAACAGGAGAACTAAAGAAGGCCGATTTAAATCCAATAAAAAATGGAACACCTGCAATAGATAGATTTATTGTTATCTTTAAATATCTTTATAGGCAAATTGGTTTTGGTATGATTTCGGACTTGTTTTAAAGAGGGAAGAATTTTACATCTGACTTATGAAGTTCATGAAAAGACTATTGGACGTTAAACAGAATCTGGTTGTTTTTAGCGGCACTCAGAGATGGGTATCCTAAATGAAATGAAAGGTCCGTGCCTGATTCCGAGAATTTTGCAATTTGAAATATAACGGAGGTAATATATATATGTCACTTGAAATCATTGCAACGACTATAGCAGATGCAAAGGCTGCGGAAAAATATGGGGCGGACAGGCTGGAGTTAAGTCCGGGTATGCTGGAATTGGGGATTACACCGAGTTATGGTTTAATTGATTCACTTGTCAAAACAGTTGATATTCCATTCAATGCAATCATTCGGCCGCACAGTCAATCGTTTGTTTATGACCACGATGACGTAGCGGTCATGATAAAAGATATCCAAATGGTTAAAGAACTTGGCGGAAGTGGAATTGTTATTGGCACCTTAACAAAGGAACATGTTGTTGATGAGAAAACGTTAAAATATTTACTGGATGCAGCGGGTGATTTGGATGTGACGTTTCATAAGGCCTTTGACTATACCCGTGATCAGCATGAGGCACTGGCATGCCTTGCCAAATACCCGAAAGTGAAGCGCATCGCCACTTCAGGGGGGCTGCAATCTGCAACAGAAGTTCCGGGTAAAATGCGGGAGTTAATTCAACTTGCCAAGCAAACACATTTAAACATCATGGTCGCTGGTGGATTGCATGAAGGTAATTTTAAAGCATTCTATAACGAAGTGAAACCGGATGAGGTACATTTTGGTTCTGGAGTGCGCACGGAAGGAAGCTATTTGAAGCCGATTGATGCGAATAAGGTTACCACGATTAAGAATGTGCTCCAGAAATAGCTCGACATCCAAAAGGCGGGATATTTTTTTGAAAAAATATGATATGTTCCTCCCTTTCCATATATGATTCCACTCTATAGCACTTCGCTTTCTACAGAAGTTCCCCCACTTCATACTTAAATTTTACTTTTCCTGAGAGGGTCCAATTTTGCACATTTCTATGTGGCGTATTTGGTCTTATAATTACAGTAGTCTCGCGGTATATTAAAGATGAGATAGTAGTTTTGCATTTTTAGGGTCCATTTCGCTTTTTAACCTATATAAGATGGTGGTGTTCATGATGAATCAGCGAAGTATTGCAATGCTCCATAAAATATTAGAAGCGGATGACTATATTTCTGAAAAGACATTATCAGAGCTGTTCAATGTGTCCAGACGTACCATCTACAACGATCTAGACAAAATTAACGACTGGCTGAAGCAAACATATGCCACCAAATTAAGAAGAGTTCGGGAAAAAGGGCTTTACTTGGAGTCACAGGAAAAGAAGCGGATCCTTGAAGATGAAGGCGTTTTTACTGGGGTATATTATGAATACTCTAAGACGGAAAGGAGAGCTTGGACATTCATCTTTTTAGCTGCGATGGATCAGGATTACTTTCTTCGTGATTTTCAAGATGCATACCAAGTTAGCCGCAATACAGTAATTGAGGATATTAAATCGCTGAAAGAAGAGTTGGCTAAAAGCGATTTAGGTCTCATTTCCAATCAGAATGGGTACAAGCTTTATGGGGATGAGATAGCTATACGCGAATATATTGTCCATTATGTGATGACGGTGACCCCACAGGAAACATGGTTCGCTTTTCTGGATGGAACAAGGAAAAAGCTTGATGGAGCATGGCTTCAAACCTATAAGATATTGTCACTGGATGATATCTATCATATAAAACGTTATCTGGAAGAATATGAGAAGTCGATGAAGCTGGAGATAACAGATGATGTTCGCAATAACTTAGTCATGTGGTTTTATTTTTTCGTAAAACGTATTAAACACAGGGCCTATGCAAATGTCGATGCCATTGATAAGAAAGTGATTCGTACGACGGAAGAATTTAACGGGGCTGAAAAACTGTGTGGGAATTTGGCGCGTTACTATGATATAACTTTTCCGAATAGTGAGGTTGTTTATTTTTCGAAATATCTCTTGAGTGCAAAAGTGAATTATAATTTTAATCTGCAGTTGGAAAGCCGGGAGATGAAAAACCTTAATACGGTTGTCGGGGATATGGTGGATGAATTCCAGAGACATGCGGCAGTTGACTTTCCGGAACGGAGGCGGATGATACATAATTTATTGCTCCACTTAAAGACAACCTATTATCGGAAAAAGTATGGCCTCCAGATTCAAAGTGTTTTTAAGAATGAGATAAAAACGGGTTATCCGGAAATTTTTCATTTAACTCAAATGGTCATCCATTATTTTGAGACCTTTTTAGAACAGGAAATAAGTGAAAACGAAATTGGCTTCATTGCCATGCATTTTGGTGGATGGCTCAGGAAAGAGGGCGTTTACCTGGAGGCGAGGAAGAAAAAAATGCTGATTGTTTGTACAAGTGGTTTGGGAACGTCACAGCTTTTGGAAAGTCAGTTGACGGGATTGTTTTCCGATATCGATGTTATCGACGTCATTTCATTGCGTGAGTATGAACAAAAAGAAGAATTATTAGGAAAGGCAGATTTTATTGTATCGACGATTGCCCTTCCAGATAAAGGCATTCCGGTTTTTGTTGTGAGGCCAATCTTAAGTAACAGTGATAAATTGCAACTTTTAAGAAGTGTCAATCACCTCTTTAACGATATTTCCTATGAACAGAATGCATCAGTCGGCACGATTTTTGATATGGTGTCCCGTTATGCTGATATTCATGATGAGCAGGCATTGAAACAGGAGTTGAATAAGTATTTTAATTCGTCAAATAATACAGGCGGGCAATCTAATTCGATGGATTTATTGAAATTAATGCCTGAGAATCGAGTGGATATCAGGAGTGTCAACGATTGGGAGGATGCCATCCGAAAAGCCGCCATTCCATTACGGGATGAAGGGTTTATTACGGAAAATTATGTTGAAAATATGATTCAGATTGTGAAAGATGATGGCCCGTATATGGTTATTTCCGATTTAGTAACCCTTTCACATGCAAAAGCTGAAAGTGGCGTTAACAAAACTGGAATGAGCATGCTGCTTTTAACGGATGAACGGGATATGCATGGAAAGCCGATTAAGCTTGTGATTGTACTGGCGGCTGTTGATAATGAGCAGCATTTGAAAGGAATATCGGAATTGACGAAATTATTTTCAAACAAATCGGTTAAAAATAGCATTCTAAAATCGAGAAGTAAGGAAGAATTATATTATTTAATCAAAACGAATTTGAACAATTTAAAAGGGTAGGTGTCAATGTGAGGTTTTTAGATGATAGCTTAATCAAAATTGGAGTGGAATCAGAGAACGGGGAGGCAGCAATAAGAGAGGCAGGCAATTTATTACTGAATGAACAGTTGATTGAAAAAAGCTATATCGATGCCATGATAGATGGATTCAAGGAATATGGCCCCTATTTTGTATTGGCACCTGGTATTGCCATTCCGCATGCAAGGCCCGAGGATGGGGTGAAGGAAGCGTCCGTTTCATTTCTCCAGTTAAAGAAGCCATTGAATTTTGGACATAAGAAGAATGATCCGGTCCAGATTATTTTTGGATTAGGGGCCACATCGAGTGATGAACATTTGAGCTTATTAACCAAACTGACCAAGCTTTTGAATAATCGTGATAATGTAGATGCATTGCTTAGTGCGGGTAGTTTGGATGATGTACAACAGCTACTTGAAAAGGAGGTGGAATAATGCTTAAAGTGTTGACGGTTTGTGGACTGGGTCAGGGTACTAGTTTAATTTTGAAAATGAATGTTGAACAAGTGTTGAATGAACATGGAATCAAGGCGGATGTGGAACATATGGATGTTTCATCTGCGTCTGGCACAGCAGCTGATTATATCATCACGAGTAATGAATTGGCGGAGAGCTTGGGAAGCCATTCGGCAAAAGTTATCGTAGTGAACAATTATTTTGATATGGATGAGATTAATCAAGCGATAGATAATCATTTCGAACAGTAATTATCAAGTGAGGGAGGATACTTAAATGAGTGCTATGGATGTAGTGATGTGGATAGCCGATAATATTTTCGGTGAACCGGCTGTTTTAATCGGACTCATTGTATTGGTTGGTCTTCTTCTGCAAAAGAAAACGGCCAACCAGATTATCAGCGGGACATTCAAAGCAGTTATCGGCTTTTTGATTATCACATTAGGTGCTGACGTCATTTCATCAGCCTTGGAGGTCTTTGAACCTTTATGGGCGGAGGTGTTTAACCTTGAGTCTGAATCGTTCAGCAATTATATGGGCCAAGAGGCGTTTAACGGAAAATTCGGTAGTGCCGTGGCATTGATCATGGCGATTGGTTTTATCATAAACGTATTGATTGCAAGATTTTCACCGTTTAAATATATTTATCTGACCGGTCATATGATGTTTTGGACTACAACCATATTTGCTGCTGTTGTTGTTCAGATTGCTGGTGAAGATGTATCATTTTGGGGGCTCGTTTTCTTTCTATCTGTTATCATGGGTATTTATTGGGCGCTTCAGCCAGCTGTTGTCCAGCCATATATGCGTAAAATAACCGGTAATGACAACATTGCCCTAGGGCATACATCTGCCTCTGTGAGTCTACTCTCCGCTTGGGGCGGGCAATTGTTTGGTAACAAGGAAAACGATTCTGAGAAAATCAAGGTACCAAGCGGACTGGAATTTTTGCGTGATTCCAACGTTATCACTGCCTTGACGATGGGACTTTTATTCTTTGTCGGAGCACTTGTTGTTTCATTTCGTGATACAGCAGGAGCCGCAGAGCTGGTGGAATCGGTTGACCAAAACTTTATGGTCTATTCGATTATCCAGTCATTTACCTTTACAGCCGGTATAGCGATTGTCTTAACCGGTGTGCGAATGTTCATTGGTGAAATCGTTCCGGCGTTTAAAGGGATTGCAACAAAGCTTGTTCCAGGAGCCAAGCCGGCATTGGATGCTCCGGTCGTATTCCCGTTTGCGCCAAATGCGGTTATATTAGGGTTTCTCGGTGCATTTATCGGCGGATTGATTTGGTTGGTTGTCCTCGGAAATACGGTCGGCTATATATTTGTTCCGACGATGATTGTGCTATTCTTCCACGGGGCAACGGCAGGTGTTTTCGGAAATGCAACAGGTGGTGCACGCGGTGCCATAATCGGTGGTTTCATCACCGCAACCGTTGTTGCTTGGGGACAATATGTCATGGTACGCATGCTGATTTCAGATACCATACCGGATACAGGCATGTGGGCAGCAGACTCGGATATGTTTGTGTTAGGTCCAATCATACGCCTCTTTGCACAACTTTTATTTGGATGACAGGTGATTTTATAGGGGGAAGGTCACTGTATTGATCTTAATTTATTTTCATGACACGAAGGAAAGGAGTTTCCACAATGAGTTTTATTCGAACGTTTCATGGTGATATTAAACCGGATGAGCTTGGCGTGACATACTCGCATGAGCATATTGTATGTCGTCCCCCTTACTGGGCGGAACAACAAGCAGATGATTTATTGTTGGATGATAAGAAAAAATCAAAGCTGGATGTATTGGATTTTAAAGCGCTCGGCGGCCAGTCGATTGTGGATGCGACGGCGATTGATTATGGACGTGATGTCTCGGCTGTCAAAGCAATAGCCGAAGAAACTGGTATTACAATGGTCGGAACCGCTGGATTCAACAAAAGTTTTCTATGGGGGGCGCGTATCCCTGAACACCTTAAACAAACAACGGGAGATTTTAATACGTATGCGGAATGGATTGACCAAACGTCCATTAATGAACTGGCTGATTTTGTTATCGAGGAAATCGAGGAAGGACTGGAGAACACTGGTATTCCGGGTGGACAGGTCAAGTTTGGAACAGGCTATAATCGCATCAGCCCTCTTGAGGAAAAAACATTGCGCGCTGTCGCAAGAGCCCATCACGAAACAAAAGCGCCGATGCACTCCCATACGGAAGCAGGAACAATGGCATTGGAACAAATTGAACTGTTGAAAAGTGAGGATATTAATTTGGAGTACATGAGTTTCGGGCATATGGACCGGAATCCGGATCCTTTTTACCATGAAAAAATAGCCGAGACCGGTGCATTCTTATCGATTGACGGCATTTCCAAAATCAAATATTATCCTGAGAGTACGCGAATTGCGTGTATTTTGGAACTGGTCGAAAAAGGGTATGAAGACCAGGTACTTGTCAGTGGTGATACAGCACGTAAAAGTTATTATAAGCATTATGATTATGGATTAGGATTGGAAAATATTTTGGGGAAATGGGTACCACGGTTCATTGAGGAAGCTGATCAAAAAGGCTTTGATGGAAAAATGTTGGTGGATAAATTTTTCGTCGAGAACCCTAAACGGTGTTTCACATTTAAAAAATAAGAGGTGGTGAAGCGTAGTGCAAATGCAATATGAAAATTCCTTTGAAATCGGAGACAAAATAAAACAGTCCAAAATGGCGATTTTGCCGGTTGGGGCAGTAGAAGCCCACGGGCCGCATTTACCGCTGGGTACAGATAATTTGTTGGCGGAACGGTTATCGGAAAAATTAGCTGAGCGTGTGAACGGGATTGTACTCCCAACTTTACCATATGGGCAAGTATGGGGTCTCCGTAATTTTCCCGGGAGCATCAATGTCACGAATGATTCGATGATCCGATTTTTGACGGACATTGGTAAAAGCCTTTATCACCAAGGGTTCATAACGTTTGTGATGGTCAATGGCCACCTCGGGAATAACGTAGCATTAAAAGAAGTAGCACGCTCCCTTTACGAATTGTGCCCGGAAATGCGGGTCTTTTATTTCTTTTATCCCGGCATGAATGAGGCGGCAGAAAAGGTGCGGGAAACACAATCAGCACATGCAATGTATTTTCATGCGTGTGAAATCGAAACATCGTATATGCTTTATATGGCACCTGAATATGTAGATATGGAGCGGGCGATAACAGACATCCCCGACATTCCGGAATATGCGGATGTGACCCCAACCGCTTGGGAGGAGTTCACCGAGTCGGCTGTTTTAGGTGATGCTAAATTGGCAACCGAAGAAAAAGGGAAGTACATAGTTGATATAGCGCTTGAAAACATGGTTCATATTTTAGAACGTCACGGGTAGGTGTAAATCGAAATGCAAGTTGATAAACTGCATGGTAAATTTTTATTGAACTTCTTGGCGAAAAATGAAAAAAATGTAGCGGATATCATGGAGGCGGGAAGTGGTTATATCGTTCCTAGCATTTCTTCCCATCAATTTAATTCCATAGATGATGCGATTGAATCCGTCAAATCATTTAAAAAAGTTCCCAATACAGTAAGCATCGGCCTAGGAGATGGTGGGAACGCCCATAATTGGGGAAAAGCACTAAGCATTGCCGCTGGATCTAATGTAGGACATGTGAATCAACCTTTTGAAAAACCCGCATATGCAAAGGGTTTTTTTGGATAGGGCGGGAAACGGGCAAATGGTCAACGCTTTGGTAAAACCGACCGGAGAAATTGGAAAAGTGAAACTTCCCATAGCTGAAAAAGTATATGACGTGGATATGATTATGGAATGCGCTTCCTATTTGGGCATCGAAAGCATCAAGTTCATGTCTGTAAACGGTGTGGAACATCTTGATGAACTCATTTATGTAACCAAAAAGGCTCACCAGTTTGGATTGAAGGGTATCGAACCTGCAGGTGGAATCAATTTGGACAATATCGAACAGATTGTTGCAGGTGTGCGTGATATCGATATCGAATTTTTCATGCCACACATTTTTGGATATGCGGTCGAGCTGGGGACAGGCTTGACAGAACCTGAAAAGGTACGAAAAATTTATAAGAAAGTGGAGGGGTTACAATGATTCATGATTATTTCAATAAAATTGAAGGATTGCTTGAAACAGTGGAAAATGAGGAAACAGACACGATGAAAAAAGTGGCGAAAAAGGTATCGAGCGCCATTCAACATGATGGCATTATTCATCTCTTCGGTTGCGGCCATTCACATGTTTTAACCGAAGAAGTGTATTACCGAGCAGGTGGTTTGGTGCCAATAAATCCGATTTTACATGAACCGCTGATGCTTCATGAAGGTGCAACACGTTCTTCTTCATTGGAGCGAAAAAACGATTACGCCAAGGAATTCATGGGTGATCAGGATATCAGGGAAAATGATATCATGTTTGTCATTTCAACTTCGGGCAGGAATCCGGTACCCGTCGATGTGTCAAAGATCGCCAAAGACAAAGGTGCCTACATTGTCGCCATCACATCAATTCAATATTCCAATAGCCAACCTTCCCGTCATACAAGCGGCGAACATTTATTTGATGCAGCCGACGTGGTCATTGATAATCACGCTCCGGCAGGTGATGCCCTATTGTCACATCCAAAAGTGGACGTGAATTTTGCCCCTAGTTCGACGGTAATCGGCGCAACGATTTTGAATGCCATTCTTGCTGAGGCAATTCAAGATATGGCAGATGCTGGTTTCGAACCGCCTGTATTGTTAAGTGGGAACTTAGAAGGCGCAGATGACCGCAATAATAAATTGATTGAGAAGTATAAAGACCGTGTAGTGTTGTAAGTTAGATGTTAAAATGTTGGTATCTGGAATGATGATGAAAATCCTGCTTCAGCGATATTTGTCAAGCAATTGGAGCTCGGG
>Ga0079226_10001007_pt1 | contig 21262 bp, 17 predicted proteins | sample Poulit2014_FD_76345 | JGI IMG/M metagenome (GOLD analysis project Ga0079226, IMG submission 76345) | Agricultural soil microbial communities from Georgia to study Nitrogen management - Poultry litter 2014 | ecosystem: Environmental > Terrestrial > Soil > Agricultural land | place: USA: Georgia... | reverse complement strand
AGGAAAATAGGTATTTTTGTTTTTTTCTTGCAATGACGTAAGGTGTCAAATGCTACTAACTCACAAGATTGACTTGTGGTTGATGGAAATAGTGAGCAAAAAGATAGGTAATCGAATTTCATTTTTTCAATGCGTGGCAAATCTTCCAAATTATTGGTAAGGGTAATACCTTTTATAAAATCTTTGTTGATCTGAAAAGCAATTTCCTCAATCTGAGTAGGGAGATTATCAAAATGAACCCCGTCAAGATCATAGTCTTGTAAGTACTCCCATCTATTATTGATAAGAATAGGGGTGGAGGTATTCTTAAATAATTGTACTATCTCTTCGATAAGCCGAATGGAAATCTTAGCATTAGGATTGTCCCATATTTGGACAGCAGCTAGTTGTTCAGTATGAATCTGATAAAGTTGCTGAAGAATTTTAAAGTCATCCATAGCTGGATCTACAATAATATAAAGCCCTTTCTGAATTTTCTTTTTCATAGTTCTATCAATCTAGGTGTTGTGTGATAGCTTTAAAATATGCCTCCCAATACGGGTCGGTTTCTACATATTGTAAAGCGGTTTTTTTCCCCTGACGTTCCATCCAGCAACCTTCTTCTTTGGAATAGGTATGACCTATCAAAGCAGCTTGGATTTGTTCTTCGTGAAGACGTTTAATGAGTACCTCACTATAGGTGTTATCACAGATTATAATAAGGCTGCCTGCACCAATACTGTATAGAGGATCAATCTTAAAGAGCGAGCAAACTTTCGCTACTTCTTCACGGATGGGAATCCGATCAGCTTCTATATGAATTCCGATTGCACTTGCTTGGCTCAGTTCGTATAACGCTCCCAGTACGCCGCCTTCGGTAACATCATGCAGTGCAGTAATGGTATGTAGAAGACAAGGTTCTTTTTTGATAGTGGTTAATTCCGGTAATACCGAAGTTTGATAAAAATTGCTTTGTGCAGCATCCCATACTTTGTTTCCGAGTTTATCTTGAATAAAATTGGGAAAAGATTTAGCTAGAATAGCCGAACTGGATAAAGCGGCAGACTTGGTTAAAATCACACTTTGATTGGGCTGAGCATGAGCTGCACTTTTAGCAGTGTCGGGTGATGCTACACAAAACATTGTCCCTCCTCCTGCGAGGGTCGAATTACCTTGATCGATAAACCCAGTATGTCCGCCTGTAATGGCTACGCCAATTTCCTCGCAAAATTGATGGAGATATTCCCAATACTCAAAATAATCATCCTGTGACAACTCTTTAGGAAGGTTTAAAATAAACTGTGCAAACTCTGGAGCATGCCCTGAGGTAGCTATATCATTGGCGATAAGATGTACAGAAAGCCAGGCAGAAGCCTTTAGTCCTAAGCTAGGAATTAGGCTGAGCGGGTCACTAGCGGTTATTAGAAGTTGATCATTATTCAATTTAATCCATGCAGTATCTACACCAAAACTAGGACCTTGGAGAACATTGGGGTTTTTATATCCTGTTTGACTAGGGAACAAACGTTCGAGAGTATGTTGATCTATTTTTCCTAAGTCTTTCATTCTTGGGTATCGTTAAATTTTACATACAGACCAAAGAAATCTCCATAAGGTTGTTTCCAGCTTTGTACAGGAAACCATTTGGGAAGTCCAGTGGTTTTCCATTGGATGGTGTACTCTCGTCCTTGGAGAGCTTCATTAATAATGGAGGTTAGTTTTTTGGGAGTATAGAAATTGGCGGTTATATAGAATGGATTTTTCCCTGCTAATTGTTGTATTCTTCTACGAACAACTTTAGGAGAGTTTCGGTTCATCATTCCCATAGCAATCCCATATTTCGCTACTCGTGCACTTTCCCGTATCACCTGTACGGGGTCTTTATAATACTCGAAGGTGGTGATAAAGGCTAATGCATCAAAAGAATGATCTTTAAAAGGCATATGATGTGAATCGGCCATTACTAAATCTCCATCAAACAGATGTAAGGCTTGGGAGAGCATCAAAGGTGAGATATCGCCTCCAGTAGCTTCGATCCCAATTTCTTGCCACCATCTAGTAAAACGTGTAGTGCCACATCCAAACTCTAATAGTTGTTTCACTCTAGTGTCCTGAGTGACTAGCTCTTCCATGATTTTTTTTTGCCATACTTCGGCACGTTTGTACCGACCTTCATACCATTGCTCATAAGTATCGGTATGCTCACGATTAAAAAACCATTCAGGGCGATTTTGCCAGTTTTGATTAGTTGAAGGAATAAGCTCAAAATTGAATTTTTGTATTTCCATAATTATTAAGTTTTAAAAAATCTTAAATGGAAATACCAACAGAAAAGTAGTGCGTTTGAGAGAAACTCTCAAAAAAATAATTGCATCCCTACGTTGGCATTGTCCAAATCAGGTCGCGGGTATTCTCTCAGCAAAAAGCTTCCTAGCTCTAAGCACCCCGTGCATTAAAAGACGAAGATAGACAATAGAAAACAGAACCGCAAATAAGTTGTCGTCAAATAGGTTTGGGTAGGAATTGTTTTTACTTGCTTTATAAGCATAAAAAACCTTTAAAAAAATACTAGATTAGATAATAGCTGTAAAAAAATCTGTATTTTTGAGCGATTAAATAAAAAAGATACTATATGTCAGGAGTTATAGGTTATATTGGAAATAAGGACGCGTATCCTGTATTGATTCATGGTTTGAATCGTTTTGAGTTTCGTGGATACGATAGTGTTGGGACAGCTACTTTGTCAAATCATAATTTTGAAATCCATAAGCATGCTGGAAAGCTGGATGGGTTTAAGGAAAATGTAGGACAGCGTGAACCTAAGGGAAGTGTGGGAATAGGTCATTCTAGGTGGGCAACACATGGAGTGGCAAATGATATTAACGCACATCCACATCTATCCCAATCGGGACGACTGGCAATAGTGCATAAAGGTATCGTAGAGAATTATGCAAGTCTTAAAGAAAAACTTCATGAAGAAGGTTATACTTTTACTACCGAAACCGACACTGAGGTGTTGATAAACTGGATAGAACATATTCAACTATCCCAGGATTTGTCGATTCAAGAAGCTATGCAAATTGCCCTTAATCAAGTGGTAGGTGCCTATTCTATCATAGTGTTGGATAAGGAAGAAGAAGCGATTTATGCCGTTCGTAAAGGAGCACAGCTAGTGATTGGGGTAGGAAAAGAAGAGTATATTATCGCTACGGATACTACGCCTTTGGGCGTATTTACAGAGAAGGTGATCTATATGGAAGAGAAAGATGTATATCGTCTTTCATTGACCGAAGATATCAAGGTATTGAATCTAGATAACCTTAAAAAAACACCTGTAATCGAAAAGCTAGAAGAGGCGTTGGAAACTATTGAGAAAGATGGTTTCGCACATTTTATGCTCAAAGAAATTTATGAACAGCCTGAAGTGATTATAGATTCCTTTAGAGGGAGAATGAATGCTACAGAAGGTTGGGTGAAACTTGGAGGGGTTACAGAATTTAGTAATAAACTCAATAAAGCACATAGAATCATCTTTGCCGCTTGTGGAACCTCTTGGCATGCTTCATTGGTAGGAGAGTATCTTATCGAAGAAATGGCTAGAATTCCTGTAGAGGTAGAATATGCTTCTGAATTCCGTTACAGAAATCCCATTATCGATAATAAAGATGTATTTGTAGCTATTTCTCAATCTGGAGAAACCGCCGATACTATTGCAGCTATTGAATTGGCAAAAGAAAATCAAGCATTGGTTTATGGAATATGCAATTCGGTAGGTTCTACAATTTCTAGAATGTCTCATGCTGGATCCTATACCCACGCAGGGCAAGAGATAGGAATTGCATCGACTAAAGCTTTTACTACACAAGTGGTGATATTGACGCTGATGGCATTGCAGCTAGCTGATTATAAAGGGAACTTATCCAAATCGCAGTTGACTACCGTATTGGTAGAATTGGAAAATGTACCTTCTAAAGTGAGAGAGATCATAAAATTAGATGGGAAAATCAAAGAAATTGCAAAAGAATACTATAAGGCTAATAATTTCTTATTTCTAGGTCGTGGGGCTAATTACCCGATTGCATTGGAAGGAGCTTTAAAGCTAAAAGAAATTTCGTATATCCATGCCGAAGGTTATCCTGCTGCAGAAATGAAACACGGGCCAATTGCTTTGATCGATGAAAATATGCCTACCGTTGTGTTAGCAACAAATGATAGTGCTTATGAAAAAATCGTATCCAATATTCAAGAAGTAAAAGCACGAAAAGGGAGAGTGATTGCGATAGTGAATGAAGGAGATACTATTATAAAAGGAATCGCAGACCACACTATTGAAATCCCACATACCTTGGAGATATTTGCACCGCTATTATCGGTTGTCCCTCTCCAATTACTAGCCTATCATATAGCTGTATGGCGTGGAATGGATGTGGATAGCCCAAGAAACTTAACCAAATCGGTGACCGTAGAGTAAAGACATTAAAAATGACATTATTTGATAGAGTTGGACAGGAGCGTCTTTATGCTATTGTTCATAGTTTTTATAGCAAGGTATATCAATCTCCAGTAATCTCTCATCTTTTTGTGGGAGATAGAGAAATAATCGAGAAAAAACAGAAAATGTTTTTAACGCAGTTTTTGGGAGGTCCAAAATTATATTCCGATGAATACGGTCACCCTAGAATGCGAATGAGACATCTGCCTTTCGCGATTGATAATGCTGCTAAAGACGAGTGGTTGAAATTGATGAGAGCTTCGATATATGAACATATTAAGGAAGAGGATTTGGCAGAAACTTTATATAATTGTTTTCCCAAAGTAGCACAGCATATGAGGAATTCCTAACAAAATAAAAAATGTATTTCCATTTGTCGGTAGGGAGGTGTGATATAATCTCTTACTGCCTTTAAATTTCTGTATCTTTGCAGAGGTAATCTCACAAGAAATTTTATGAAAAATCCTATCTCTGGTTTTTATAAGAAATCCAAACAAGAAAAAATAGATTGGCTTCGCAAACATTATTTTCAACAAGATGAAGATACTTTGTCTGTTCTCGCTTCTTACTGGCATTCGGATGCCGAGGTGCAGGCATTGCATGATGAATTTATCGAGAATACAGTCTCTAATTTTTTCTTGCCTTTAGGGATTGCTCCCAACTTTAAAATCAATGATAAACTTCTAGCCATACCCATGGCGATAGAAGAGAGTTCGGTGGTAGCGGCTGCTTCTAATGCAGCAAAGTTTTGGTTGGAGCGTGGAGGGTTTAAAACGGAAGTGATTTCTAGTACTAAAAATGGACAAATCCATATCAGTTATTTTGGTAATCCACATACTCTTTTTGATTTTTTTGAGACCTACCAATCTCAATTAATGGCTTCGATAGAAGAGATTCAGAAAAACATGAAGGCACGAGGTGGTGGGTTATTAAGCTTATCGCTTATTGATAGTCATAAAGAGCTGGAAGGTTATTATCAGCTACATGCCACTTTTGAAACCTTGGATGCGATGGGGGCTAATTTTATCAATAGCTGTTTGGAGACTATTGCAGAGTGTTTTGAAAATCTGGCAAAGCATCATCCTGAGTTTGTAAAGCAAGGAACTTTCCCTTTTGTAGAGATGAGTATCTTGTCAAATTATGTTCCCGAATGTCTGGTACGTGCTGAGGTAAGTTGTGAGTTATCCAAATTAGAGGAAGCAGCACTAAGCGGTGAGGAATTTGCTCGGCGTTTGGTACGAGCCGTACAGATTGCCGAGGTAGAGCCTAGAAGAGCCGTTACACACAACAAAGGAATAATGAATGGAGTGGATGCGGTAGTATTGGCTACTGGAAATGACTTTAGAGCCATAGAGGCGGGAGTACATGCGTATGCTTGCAAAGATGGAAAATATGCTAGTTTGACGCATGCTGAAATCAAAGAAGGAGTCTTCCGTTTTTGGATTGAAATTCCTTTGGCACTAGGAACAGTGGGAGGGCTGACCTCTTTACATCCGATGGTGCGTTTCTCTTTAGGCTTGTTGGGGAATCCAACGGCAAGAGAATTGATGGAAATTACGGCAGTAGCAGGATTAGCACAAAATTTTGCTGCGTTGCGTTCGCTGGTCACCACCGGGATTCAAAAAGGACATATGAAAATGCATCTGGCTAATATTTTAAATCAACTGGGTGCGAATGATATACAAAAAGAACAGGCGACTTTATATTTCGAGAATCAAACCATCTCTGTAAAAGCTGTAGAAGAGTTTCTTAATAAACACAAGTAGCGTGAAAAAGAGTTATCATAGCAACGGAAAATTACTATTAACAGGAGAATATTTTGTATTGGATGGGGCAGAAGCCTTGGCTGTACCTTGCAAATTAGGGCAATCTCTTACTGTAGAGCCTTCGGAAATTCCTGGAATAGCTTGGGAAAGTTATGATAACAAGCAGAACCTATGGTTTCAGCACCATTTTACAGTCGAAGAGATACAACATTTACCCGAAGAACATCCGAAAACTATCCAAGGAAGACTTCATAAGATTCTACATTTTTCTTTTTTAAATCGACCTTTATTTTTTGAAAATATGAAGGTTGTATGTAAAACTCACTTGCAATTTCCAAGGGACTGGGGATTGGGTAGCTCTTCTACTTTAATTCAAAATATAGCGGAATGGACTGGAGGAGATGCCTATCAATTATTAGAAAGTAGTTTTGGAGGGAGTGGGTATGATCTGGCTGCTGCAAAGTCCAAAACAGCTTTGATTTATAGTAGGTTTTCAACTTCTAGAGCAGTAAGTGTTCCTTTGGATTGGGATTTTAAAGATCAAATATTTTTTGTGCATCGTAATCAAAAACAAGATAGTAAGGAGGGAATTGCTCGTTATAGAACAAAATCTAAAGATGAAAAAGCTGTAAACGATATAACGAACCTAACTCAAAAAATTCTCTTGGCTACTACTTTACAAGAGTGGAGTGCTTATATTGAAGAACATGAAAAAATAGTCGGGAAGTATTTAAGCTTGCCCACTATCAAAAGTGAACTTTTTAAGGATTATCCCTATAGCCTAAAGAGTTTAGGAGCTTGGGGAGGTGATTTTTTTATGGCAATAGGAGGAGAAGAAGAAAAAGTTTATTTTAGAGAAAAAGGATATACTACGATACTCTCTTTTGAAGAAATGGTACTACCTTAAGTAAGCCATAATTCATTTCAAACTTACTACTTGAACTTACATATTATCCTACAAGCATTTAAAAAAATAAGTTTAATATTGGTGGTTTATCTTTTGATTAATGTTAAAATATCAACAATAATTACAAGTAGAGTTGAAGGTTTTATTAAATGTAGGGAGTTTGGATGAGTTTTGTGAATAAAATAAGTTTGTTTTTTAATTTTATTTCTAACTTAGCAGTATCAATTATAAAAATAAAGAAATGAAAAATATAGTAAATAAGATAATAGTCGTTTTCTTTTTGTTCTTTGGAATGAACTTTATATATGCTCAAGGCTTGGAAGTGTCCAACGATCGACCTGAGGCAATTGCCAAACAGCAGGTAACATTAATTGCAGAGCAAATAGAATTAACAGGCGACCAGCAAAGAGCTTTGTTTAGAGCTTATGTGAAAAGAGAAGTAGGCATAAAAAAGATAGCGATGGCTAAGGATATGGACGAGTCCACTCAATTGGAACATTTACAAGAGCTAGATAAAGTATTGGAAAAAGCAGTAGAAAAAGAATTGAGTGCAGAACAGTTTGAGAAATGGAAAAATATCTTTCTGAAGTAGTCTTACAATAGAGAAAAATAAAATAAGCGAAGGGTGGACATTTTAGTTCCATCTCTTCGCTTGTTTATTTTTAATAAACACTGCTTTCCGGTAGGATCTATTTTACTGAATGTAGATATAGAGTTTGACCTATATTAATGTCGTTATTGGTCAATCCATTATATTCTTTTAGGGTTTCCACACTCATATTATACCGACGTGCGATATTGTATAATGTATCTCCTTTTTGTACGGTATAAGTGGTGATTTTGTCCGTAGTAGGTGAAGTGTTATTCACTGTTTTTTCGGTTTTTCCCCCGCTAAGTACTACAGCATCGTAGCGATGCAATTGATAACGCTCTATGAGGCTGATGAGTTTTTCTGGATATTTAGGATCGGTGGCATAACCAGCAGCACGCAAACCTTTTGCCCAGCTTTTATAGTCGTCTTTTTTGAGTGTAAAAAGATTTCTATATCGGCTACGTTGGGTTAGAAATAAGGAGTGATCTCGAAAAGAATATTTGGCATGTGAATATTTTCTAAAACATTCTTGGAGTTCATCATCGTCATGACGCACTGTTTCGCCCGTCCAATCGTGACATTTGATTCCAAAATGGTTGTTTGCCTTGAGGGTTAACTCTCCTCTTCCCGCTCCGCTTTCTAATATACCCTGTGCTAGAGTGATACTTGCTGGTATTCCATATTGTAACATATCGTCCATAGCATATTGCTTGTAGGTGTCGATATACGATACAATAGGGTCAGCAGATTGTGAGGGTTGAGTAGTTTTAGGTTGTTTTTCTATGTTTTTTTGGGGCGTTTCTGTTTTTGGTTTCGAAACTCTATCTACTTGTTGAGTACTAGGACGTTTGGCTGTAGTAGTTCTTTTCTTTGATTTACAACCCACGAGTGTCAAGCTAAATAGTAGGAACAATAAAAGACTTTTTCTTAACATGTTTAAATATTAATTTGTGGTAAATTTCTTTTTTTTAGCAAAGGATTCATCCCTTCGATACCTTGTAATCCTCCTGTATGGATAGCGAGAATACGACTGTTCTCATCAAAAAATTCATTTTTGATGCATTCTCGTATTCCATAAAGCATTTTTCCAGTATAAATAGGATCTAACGGAATATGGGTTTCCTCTTTAAATTCATTAATAAATTTTATAAGCTCCTCATCTACCTTGGCGTATCCACCAAAATTATAAGCATCGGTCACAAAGTAATTCTTTTTTTGGGTGTACTTACCGACATTTTTTAGTTGAAAAGTTCCATTTAGAACGGAATAACCTAGTACTTTCTGATGTGGGAAGGTCGATTTAACAATTCCTGCTAGGGTTCCTCCTGTTCCAACAGCAGTGGTTATTAGCCTATATTGCTCATCTTCAGCTTGTAGTATCTCTTCGCAACCTTTGACCCCCATAGGATTATTTCCACCTTCAGGCAGTATAAATGCCTTAGGATATTGTGATTGGAGTAAATTTAAATATTCTTTATTCTCTTTATGACGGTAGGTTTCTCTAGTCAAGAATAAGAAACGCATCCCATGTTTTTCTGCCATTCTGAGAGTAAAGTTATTATGCAGAGAAGATTTTAACTCTTCCCCGCGAATAATTCCAATGGAGCCAAGCCCTGCTTGATGAGCGGCTACAGCAGTTGCCAAAATATGATTGGAATAAGCGCCCCCAAAAGTAAGTATTTCTTCATACCCTTGTTCCAAAGCGAACTGGATGTTGTATTTTAATTTCCGAAATTTATTTCCTGAAATATAAGGATGAACAAGGTCTTCACGACGGATATGCACAGAGCACCCGTGTAAATTCATGCCCGGAAAAACTACTTCTTGTGTAATGATTGCATTTTTATAGGTCGTTTCCAAAACAAATATTTTTTTCAGCTTCAACAAATATAGTAAAATGTTACCTGTAAGTAGTTTAATCTTAGTTCATAATATTTAAAGCAAAAGAGAATGATAAAAGATAGAGCTTATAAAACTTTTGGATTCTCTTTTTTATATTTAAAAAGAGGGAGTTATTTACAGGTAGAAGTTTTGATTTTTTGAGAGTTTCTTCGTTTAAAGTTTCGGCTTCCTATATTTAATATTAAAAAAGCTGTACTTCCACATAGGAACATCACAAGGATCATAGGAAGGGCAGTTTGGTTATCAAATGAACTGACAATGGCAGTGGTTACTGCTCCAATTCCGAGCTGTACAGCTCCCATTAAAGCAGAAGCAGTTCCTGCGTTTTTACTAAATGGAGCAAGAGATAAAGCAGAGGTATTAGGAAAAACAAAACCTTGAGTACCAAGATATAACCAAATTAAAGCAATAGTGGTATAAAGATTTAGTACATCAAGCCATGTAAAAATAACAAGGAGGGTTCCTGTTATTACTTGACAAGTAAGTGTAGTGCGAATTATTTTTTCGCTGCTGTATTTTTTTAGTAATAAAGTATTTAGCTGACTAGCGATTATCATTCCTCCTGCGATAATTCCGAAAATCCACCCATATTGCTTTTCGCTTACTTGATATACTTCCATGAAAAGATAGGGGGAACCTGCGATATAGGAGTATAAGCCTGAAGCGGCTATAGCTCCTGTCAAAGCATAGGTGTAGAATTGAGGTACCTTAGCTACAGCTAGAAATTCATGAATAATAGGCCGTGGCATTAAAGACAACTTCTTATTAGGAGGGTTGCCATCAGGAAGCCAAAAATACATAGCGATAAGGATAATAATGGCCAATAGAGCGAGGCTAATAAATATAGCTTGCCAACCTAGGGTACTGGAGATATAGCCTCCCATCGAAGGGGCTAGTATAGGTGAGATAGCGATTACAAGCATCAGCAGTGAAAATATTTTTGCGTTTTCTTCTACTGGGAAAATATCTCGTACTAATGCACGAGCCGATACCATCCCTGCGCAACCCCCTAGAGCTTGGAAGAACCTTAAGACTATTAAACTCTCTACATCTACTACAAAAGAACAAAAAATAGAGGTGAGTAAATACAGCAACATCCCTATATATAATGGTTTCTTTCTTCCATATCGATCTAATAAAGGTCCATATAATAATTGACCTAAAGAAACTCCTACAAAATAACTAGAAAGACTTAATGCTACTTGCGAGATAGTAGTATCCATACTTTCGGCAATATCTCTAAATCCAGGGAGATACATATCTATAGAGAAAGGACCTAATGCCGAAAGTAAACCTAAAGTAAGTATCGTAAGAAATCTATTTCTACTGCTGTCAAAACGTTTCATAATCATGGTAATTATAGAAAATGTGCAAAAATACACATTAATATGCTTTAAGAGACTGCTGTGGGATTTTGATTATATCCTTTTGATGTGTAAGAAGATAAGTCTGAGTCTCTATCAATTTTAAAAATATTAACATAGATAGGTCGTTGAGTTTATTAATTTTATAATTTTGAATACTAAAGTATAAAGGAATGAAAACAATTATGAGAAGTTTAGTGTGCCTATTGTTGTTAGTAGGTTGTAAAGAGAATACGAAAAAGGAAGAGACTATTCTGGAAGCCTTGCACGAAAATCAGGAGAAGCCTGCAATGATAGGGAGTGACAAAGATCAACATGGCTGTAAAGGTTCGGCAGGTTATACTTGGAGTCAATTACGAGAAGATTGTATTCGTATTTTTGAGGAGGGAGAAACTCTATTACCTATAGAAGTAGATGAAACCGACGCGGTTTATGCGTCCTTTGTATTGTTTAGCCTAGATGAAAGTCAAGCGGAGTTGTTTTTGCCAAAAGAAAAAGAATCTCTGATATTAGAAAGGGAAAATGAAAAGGTGTATGCAAAAGATAGATACAGGTTGGATAAGGCTTCTATGATACTTTATATAGATGGAGAGCCTAGATATCAAGAAGATAGATGATAAATCAAATAAGGAGCTAATAACAATAAAGCCTTTTTCTAGAAGCTAGAAAGAGGCTTTATTGTTGTTGATATAAGTAAAGATTAAGGGTAGATAATAAGTTTATTATGATGTTCAAAATATCTTTCCAATCTAGTGGGGAGGTTGTCTTGAACATTCAAATAGGAAACTGAGCCCTTTCTAGCAGAAACCAAGATAAACAACGTGTCTTCTTGTACGCTTCTTGAAAGGATTAAGAAATCATTCCAATCGTCCAGTAGTTCAAAGCTTGTACTTTTCCCTACCCCTTTTTTATCTGTTATTTTTTGAATTACTTCTTCTGTGGTTTTATTGCAATAAAAATTCAAAGGCAAACTAAGTTCTTTGGATAAGTCGGTTACTTTATCCATCCATAATCCAAAACGAGGTTCAAGCTCAGCAAATGGAGGTACGGCGACTGCAATTTTTTTGTTATTTATAAGCGGAGTTTTAAAATCACAAATAAATAAAAGCTTATCGGTTTTTAATACCAAATCCAGTTTTTCACCAATAAGTTTGTCGATAAAACCTATTCTTCTTGGCCAGCCTAATAACAGTATATCTGCCATGGTTTCTTTTGCCATTCGTGCCATTCCACTACCAGGGTTATGGTCGATTGTCGAAATGATACGTGCTTGGGTATCGGAGGCTGTTGCGTCTTTGATAAACTCTTCAAGAGCTTCGTTGGCTTTCCGAATGTTGATCTCTGCTTCGGTATCGTTTGGTACAACAGTAAGAATGTTTAAGGGGTTCTCAGACTTTTTATCTTTTATTAAAATAGCAAACTCTAAGATTTTGTTCATATTCTTAGGGTTAGCAATAGGCATTAATATCTGTTCGTGTTTATGCTCTTCATTGGCTATTTCCTCTGGATCGATATCATCGGCTTCCACCACAGCTTTGACGGCTGCTTTTTCTGTGGCAAACGAAGCTACAATACACGTAACAAGAATAAGGATAACCGTTCCGTTTAATACATTGTCATCGAGAATGCCTTCATTTACTCCAACCATAATAACGGCCAAAGTAGCTGCTGCATGCGCACTGCTGAGACCAAAAATAAGCTGTCGCTCGGTATTTGTAAATCTAAATACAAGTTGGGTTACCCAAGCCGCTATCCATTTACCCGCGATAGCTACAATAGTAAGTACTGCTGCAATAATCAATGCGGTAGGGCCTTCAAGAATAACACTCATGTCCACTTTCATCCCTACACTGATAAGGAAGAAAGGAATGAAAAGAGAGTTACCGATGAATTCGATTCGATTCATAAGTGCAGATGAAGAAGGGATGAGCTTATTTAATGCCAATCCGGCAAAGAAAGCACCAATAATCGATTCTAATCCTGCTACTTCTGCCAAGAAAGAGGCAAAGAAAACTACAGATAATACAAAGATAAAATGGGAGTGTTTCTCACTTTCTAATTTTCTGAAAAACCACCTGGCTATTCTAGGCATAACTACGAACATTACTGCCGAGTAGAGCGCCAGAGAAATAATAAGTTGAATCCAGAATTCTTTGGTAAGCCCTCCGTTATGATTTCCGATAATTACGGCTAATAATAGTAATACCGCCGTATCGGTTAGAATCGTACCTCCAACAGTAACTGCGACTGCACGGTTTTTAGAAATCCCTAATTTACTTACAATCGGATAGGTAAGCAAAGTGTGGGTAGCAAACATAGAAGCAATAAGCAAGCTAGCGTTAAGATCAATATTAGGATCGACTGGGTGTAATAGATAATAAAAGATAGGAAAACCTAGCCCGAGAGGAATCATAAATGTAAAAATTCCAAAAGCGATACTCTTATTTCTATTGGCTTTAAATTGATTTAAATCTAACTCTAAACCTGCAATAAACATAATGTACAGAAGCCCTATCGTAGAGAAAATTTCAACGAAGGAGTCTTCCTCTATAAAGAAGTTTAATCCTTTGGGACCAATAATAATCCCCGCTATAATCAATCCAATAATCCCTGGAATTTTAATTCGATTTAGAATATTGGGAATAATCAATATAATAAATAGAATCAGAGAGAATATGATTACGGGGTTTTCAAGTGGAGGTGTAAAAGCCTCAATCCAAAGGTTTAGTTTGTTATTTTCCATAGGCTAAACGATATTTATATGTTTCCTTTTATCACAAAAGGAGATTAAAATGCAAAATACTACTTTTTTTTAATTCCTAGCTTTTGCTTTTTATTTTTTTATTCCACACTGTATTGTGTGATACTGTTTTCATCTGTTTGTACTACAAGATTGGGTTTGCCATTTCGATTAGCATCGGACAAGCTTGCAGAGCTCTTTCCATATACTGGGAAGCCTTGTAGTAGTTCCCCTTGTGCGTTATAAACATATACTTTGTTTTCTTGAATATCAGTAAGGCTTACAAGACTCTGATTGCCTACTCGGAATATTTGAGGATCAGTGTAAAGCCCAAGAGGTAATTCGATTTGGGTTTGATTAATTCTTAGATTATTGGATTGTATAAAAGCTGTAACTCCAAATTGAGTGGTTTTATAAAAAGGATCTTCCAATTTCTGACGCTGCAATGCCCCCGATGTACTTATATTTATCTTTTCTAAATTGTTAGTGTAGAACACAAAGCCGCCACGTTCTACTTCTACGGGTTGTGGCTTGATATCATACTTCCCAGCTACTCTTATCCTGCTTTTTCCTCTTCGATCCAAAATATTTAACTTCCCATTTGTTTCCGCGAATAATAGATAATCTTTATTGCCGATTCTTATATGCTGAGCAGGCATAATAAGGTCGCTGTCGGCCTTCGTAAATTCAAATCCTTTGACAATTTTGGCAGCCTTATCGTACATTAGTATTTCTTTTCCTTGCAATACCACAAATCTATAATCGCTATTGTTGCTATAATCAAAGACCGCTAAACCCTGGGTTACTTTATCTTTAAAATTTATAGGGAAAGGAGCCACATCGTTAGCATTTCTATCCAGAATATGCAATCCTTTTTCGGTAGTAAATGCGAGTTGTTTTCTCCCGTTTTTGTAAATATCTATTTCATGTATTTCCCCTAGTATTGGAGAGTCAAGCTGTTTGGACCAATATTTCTTTCCGTTAGAACTGTTGTATAAGTGTAGGGTATTAGTTTGATCTTGCACCAAAATATCTTTGCGATGGGTAATATGATTGCTAAAGTAAATCGGAGAACCGATAATTCCATTCTCTATCTTAAGTTGAAAGTTTTCAACCACACGAGTGGTGCTTACATTCTGTCCTTCCCCTTGATAGGCTAAAAAATTAAGATGGTTAAAGTTCTTGTCTGCATTAAGCTGTAAACTAATCAGGGGAAACTGGTTGCGATCAAGAACATCTTTATCTCCAAAAATTTTTAACCCTGTTTGATTTTGTATATCCTTTGGTAAGCTTCCATCCAAGGAATAGTAAACCATACTGGCAGTACTACTTAGGGATTTGTTCGCTTGCTGAAAGATTTTCATTTCGGCTAGGTTGTGTTTGTTAAAATGAGTGGTGATAAATTCCTTTGCTACCTCTTTACTAGAAGTGAATATAAAATACTCTTCCAGTAGGACCATCCATTTTAAAGACTCTCCTGTGCAAAAAGCTTGTTGGATATTGGGTAGAAATTCTGAATGGGTAATTTCATAAATAGGTGTCTCTCTATAAGTTTCTTCCTTTTTGGTATCTATCGTAATTAGTTGTAATAGGTTCTCACTGTTTAAACTTTTCAATCCTAAGACTTTATTATTAGCGATTTGAATACAACCGATTTCCTCACTTGCTTCTAGAATTTGAGTTTCTTGTGGAGTAAGTGAAGTGCTAGATTGAAGTTCGAGTTGTTTTTGTAACTCTTCAATATCTTGATAGGCTAATGCCCAAACGGATTGTGAAGAGCTGGGGGTGTAATTTGCAATTTGAATAGGTTGTGGTTTTTGATGGTTTGCCAAATTTGTCCAATATCCAGTGCTATCATTAGATTGAACAACTCCTGTAGCTAGAAATCCATTTTCTGTGGGAAGAAAATCCAATACAGAATATTCAGAAAATTGGGTGTGAAGTGGATTTTCTTGGAATCCCACCACTTCACTATTGGTTTTCACTTCCAAAAGCTTTATAGACGGAGGTTTGGTTTTTGATTTCTCTGAATTTAACATTTTCTGTAGGACGCCTTTATCGGTCCCCACTAAAATGATACTGTCTTGAATTCCAGCATAAAAGCGATATTCATTTTGTGTATATGAAAATAAAGTAAGGTCTTTCTCTACTTTATATTGTGTAGTATCTTGAGGTAGGAGCAGACTATCTTGAGGCGCAATAAGAGTGTAGGCTAGGCTACTATCGGTTTTGGTTTCCGTCAAGAGGCTAGGGCGAGAGGCTTGTAGATGGCGTAATAGTTCGGTAATCTTGGAATCTTTAAGAACGTTATTATTTGCATAATCAGATTGATTTAGAGCTTCGAACGTGCTCCAATCTTTTATATACCAAATACTGGTGGTATTATCGATTAAATAATCGGTAAGTTCTTTCTTTTCATCTATTTTTTTATGACAAGCTAGAAAGCTGAAGAGTACAGTCAAACTGAGTAACACCGATAATTTATTCATAGGTTTTTGTATTTATAAAGTACGAAAATACGATATCTAGCGGAAATGTAATAAAAAAGCTGGTATCTCACTTGCTTTTGCTTTGTGAAAACCAGCTTCTTAAAAAGAAATTATGTTTTATTTAAAGATTGAAAGCTTTTCTTAAGTCTTCTACGCGGTCCAATTTCTCCCAAGTAAAAAGCTCTACTTCCATTTCTTTAGCCTCTTTTTCATATGGGCTTTCAAAACGTTTGGTAATAGTTTTTGGTGTTCTTCCCATATGTCCATAAGCAGCGGTTTCTTTATAGATAGGTTGTCTTAGCTTTAAGCTTTTTTCAATAGCACCTGGTCGAAGGTCAAAGGTTTCTTGAATTATCTCGGCAATTTCTCCGTCCGATTGGTTTACTTTCGAGGTCTGATAGGTATCGATGTGTACTGAAGTAGGTTCTACTTTGCCAATTGCATAGGAAAGTTGGACCAATACTTTGTCTGCTATTCCTGCGGCAACAAGATTTTTTGCAATATGACGAGCTGCATAAGCTGCACTTCGATCTACTTTGCTTGGATCTTTTCCGCTAAATGCCCCTCCTCCATGGGCGCCTCGACCTCCATAGGTGTCCACTATAATTTTGCGTCCCGTTAGACCAGAGTCACCATGTGGGCCTCCGATAACAAATTTTCCTGTGGGATTGATATGATAGGTGATAGAATGATCAAATAGAGCCGCATTTTCAGGCATTCTTTTTTTTACACGTGGGATAAGAAATTTGATGATATCATTCTTAATGCGTTCGGTAACCGCTTCATCATCCTCTTCTTTATAGGCAGGATCCTTGCTAAAATCATCGTGCTGGGTAGAGACTACAATGGTATCGATCCGAATAGGTCTGTGATTTTCATCATACTCTATAGTTACCTGCCCTTTGGAATCAGGACGAAGGTAAGTAATGTCTTTGTTTTCTCGGCGTAGGGCTGCCAATTCTTCCATTAAAAGATGAGAGATTACTAAAGGCAAAGGCATAAAGCTTTGGGTTTCATTGGTAGCATACCCAAACATCATACCTTGGTCGCCTGCGCCTTGCTCTTCGGGAGTTCCGCGGTCCACCCCTTGATTGATGTCGGAAGACTGTTCGTCTATAAGTGTGATGACCCCACAAGAATCCCCACTAAATTTGTAATCATTGTGAGTGTACCCAATCTCGTTTATTGTATTTCGAGCAATAGTAGGAAGGTCAATATAAGTATTGCTTTTAATCTCTCCTGCCAAGATAACCTGACCAGTAGTGACCAAAGTCTCGCAAGCTACTTTGGCGTTTTTATCAAAAGCTAGAAAATTATCAAGAATTGCATCGCTAATTTGATCAGCAACTTTGTCTGGATGTCCTTCTGAAACACTTTCAGAAGTAAATAAATAAGCCATAATTGAAAATTCTTTAATCAAGAAGAGTGATTATCGACTGGCTTGCTATAAGAAAAAGTGTAAAATAAATGAATAGCACACTGGTTTAGCATTTTTTCATGAGGTTGCAAGCAGTCAAATCCTTCCTCTTTGTATTTTTAATTGATGCAAAGATAAAGAGGTTTTAGTTATCTATGAAATATTTGTCCAACAAATAAAGAGTGGTGTTTTGATGAATAGAAAAATCATGTCTTAATTTTGATGATAGTAGAATAGATTCTATTGCGAATAATAGTAGTTTTTTGGAATGTTCTATTCTTAAAGTAATTCTGTTTAAAAAACAATATCTTTGAGGGCTAATACTGAAACTATTATGAAAATCACTTTAGAACGCATCGGAAACGAATTTTATATGGAAGCCAAAGGAAAAGCAGGTATTGCTATTCCAATGGATCATTCACAAGCTAGTCCCGTTCGTGGGAGTAGCCCTATGGAAGTGCTGTTGTCTGCTGTGGCTGGATGTAGTGCAATTGATATTATTTCTATTTTACAAAAACAACGTATCGAAATCAATGAGTATAGAGCAGAGGTAGAAGGAGTGCGTGAGAAACTGGAGGCTGCAACGCCTTTCAAAAGTATGAAAGTCAGTGTTTATTTGGAAGGGGATATTCCTAAAGAGAAAGCAAAACGTGCAGCAAGTCTAAGTTTTGAAAAATACTGTTCGGTTTCTTTAACTTTAAATAACGTTGCCTTGGATTGGGAAGTGTTTGTCAATGATGAACGAGTTGCCTAAATAGATTGTAAATGCATACTTTTTATAGTATCCTAATCTTATGGTTATTGTCCAATATGGTAATGTTTGGACAGGTAGATTTCTCAAAGTATTCAATTGAAGCTAGTGTTTTTCATGGTCAAACTTTAGAGCATAATGCTGAGATTGCTCATTTGCTAACCAGTCGCCCCAGTGGTTTTTCCTTTTCATGGAATACTACTGTGGATCCAGAAAAGTATTGGAGCTATAAAAATAACTTTCCCGAATTGGGAGTCAGTTTTCTATATCATAACTCTCATGTAGAAGCATTAGGAACCAACTATTCTTTATATGGGCATATTCATTGGTACTTTGCTGCTAGACATTTACAATTAAAATTGGCACAAGGGGTGGCCTATGCAGATAATCCTTATCATCCCGATAAGAATTATCGAAATAATGCCTATGGAAGTAAGCTGTTAAGTGCTACTCGTTTGGAATTGAATTTTGTTAAAAAATATATCTTTCAAGGACTAGGTATTTATACAGGCTTAGGTATCGTTCATTATTCGAATGGTGCCACTAAAAAACCAAATACTAGTACTAATACGGGATATGCTCACATAGGGATGCGGTATGATTGGGAACCTTATAAGAAGAATCAAATAGGAAGTTATAATTGGGAGAGAGAGAAAGAGAGAACAAGATGGTTTTATGAAGTGTTAGTAAGAAGTGGTGCTAATCAATCTGGAATAGGGGAGTCCACTAGAGGTTTTTTTGTTGCAGGTGGGAGTGTGGGTAAACGTTGGAGTTATAGGAGTGGTTGGCATATAGGTGGAGAGTTTTTCTATAGCCCTTTTTTAAAAGACCATATCCGTTTTCGTTCTATAGCTTATCCTGAAATGAACTATACAGGACGAGAAGATACAAATCGAGTAGGGTTATATGTAGGGTATGATCTTTATATTTCAGATGAACTTTCTCTGTATGCTGATCTTGGATATTATCTATATTGGCCCGTACAATATGAAAGAAGAGTGTATAACAGAGCAGGTATTAAATACCAAATAGCGGATAGCCCTCTATTTGCTGTATTGGGAGTGAAAGCTCACTTTTCTAAAGCAGAATCCCTAGAGATTGGTATCGGATACAAATGGTAAGATATGAAAGTTTTTTATAAAATAATATTAGGAGGTGTTTGGCTGTTATTATTATCCTGTGATAGTAAATCAGCGTGGGATTGCATTAAAACACCAGGTACGGGTATAGAATATGAAGAAACTGTAGAAGACTTTCATTCCGTAACGGTTCGTGGACATATGGATGTGGTTTTGATTCAAGATAGTACGAGGAAGTTAAAAGTGAAAACTCGTCAGAATTTGGTGAGAGATGTACAGGTAGAGGTTGTAGATGGAGTGTTATTTCTTGAAGATTTAGGGCATTGCGATATCTTTAAGAATCGTTCCTATACAACGGTTTATGTGTCTGCTCCAAAATTGATGAACATTCGGAATGCTTCGACAGGGACCATAACCAATGAAGGAGTATGGAAGCAAGATAAGATTGCATTGATAGCAGAAAATCATCAGGATCCGTCGTATTACAATAATGGAGTTTTTAATATGCATTTGGAGACAGGCTCTTTGAGTGTGTTAGCAAATGGCACTTCTTTATTTCAGCTTGAAGGTGATGCAGAATATGCAGATATCGCTGTTTTTTCGGGTGGGGCACGTGTAGAAGCGGAGAGCATGCCTATTCAAACCATAAAGGTGTATCACCGAGGTTCTAATCATCTTTTACTACAACCCATGCAGGCTATCCATGGAGAGATTCTTTTTACTGGAGATGTAAGGGTATATAGTACTCCAGAAATTGTAGAGGTAGAAGAAAAATATTCAGGGCGACTTATTTTTGTTGAGTAAGCTCGATAAACAATTTCTCTAAAGTGGGATTTTTTTGATGAAGTTGCAGGGTTCGTAAACCTTGTTCTTTGGCAAAGTCATAGACCACAGCACGCATGTCTTCCTCAGTATCAAAATATAAATGATGGAGATTCCCACTTAGACTTTCTACTTTTATCAGATGAGGAAGCTGCTTGAAGGCTATTTCCTCTAATCGATAATCGAATTCTACTTCTACAATTTGATTTTGTAACAAAGTATCTATATTCTTATCGAGAACTATATTGCCTTGATGGAGAATGACTACGCGGTCACACATCGCTTCGACTTCTTGCATAATATGTGTGGATAGCAATACGGTTTTTTCTTTCCCCGCTTTTTTTATCAACTCGCGAATTTCGATTAATTGGTTAGGGTCTAGTCCTGTTGTAGGTTCGTCCAGTATCAATACTTCTGGATCATGAAGCAGTGCCGTAGCTAGCCCTACTCGTTGACGATAACCTTTTGATAGTTCTCCAATTTTCTTATTGGCATGAGACGAAAGTCCAGTTTGTAAGATTACCTCTTCAACTCTTTTTCGATCTGTTTTGAATATTTGTGTATGATATCGCAAATATTCTCTGACATACATATCCAGATATAAAGGGTTGTGTTCAGGAAGGTATCCGATACTTTTTCGAACAGCGATGGTGTCTTTAGCAATATCATATCCATTTACAGAAGCACGACCAGCAGTTGGGGCTATATAGGTGGTCAATATTTTCATCAAGGTAGATTTTCCTGCCCCATTAGGACCAAGAAGCCCAACGATTTCACCTTTGTGTAATTGAAGATTGATCGATTTTAAAGCTTCTTGTTCTCCGTATTTTTTAATGATGTTTTCAATATGTATTGACATATAAATCAGTTTTTGTCGCTGTGATGTAAAGGTATTGTTTCGTTTTACTATTTGCAAATGGAAAATGAGATTAGTAGCTATGATTTTGATTTGAAAGAGAAGT